>ENA-UZWV01033404-UZWV01033404.1-metagenome-genome-assembly--contig:-Day-3-1m-contig-33404_pt1 | contig 14595 bp, 13 predicted proteins | sample MGYA00260342_ERZ794902 | MGnify/ENA metagenome assembly ERZ794902
TATCTTCTTTTGAGCAAATAGTTGACCAATTTCTTTGGAAATTTTGTTAGATGAAGCAAGCACAGAATCGAGCTCTACTTGTGTAGATCGTCTTTTGTTGTCCAGCTCTATGGCTTGGTTTACGAGTTCTGTGAAATCTACACCTCTTTTAGCCAATCTAGCTAAGATGTCTTCTTTGTTTGCTTGTAGGTCTTGTATTAAAAGCATGGCTTATGTTTTCCTCTGCAAAGGTGGTAAAAATGAAAGATTAACTCACTACATTTTTAAATATTCGAAGTATCAGTTGAATGCAGTTGTAGCAAGAATAGAGTTTATCAAGCCTAGTGTCAGTTCGAGTGGTTTTTTGACGTGAGGACAAAAATGTATCGAGAACTACAATACCGCATTATGAAATACATTCTGCACGTCTTCGTCTTCCTCTAGCTTTTCAATGATGGCATTACATTCCTCTTTTTGCTCATCAGAGAGTTCTATGGTTTGATATGGGATACGTTCTATATCTACCGATGATATTTCTACACCTAGCTCTTCCAAGCCTTTCTGCATATTGCCATAGTCTGTAAATCCGGTATAGACAAGAGTTTCATCTTCTACTTGCTCTATTTCTTCTAATCCGAAGTCAATAAGTTCTAGCTCCAATTCTTCAATATCCCTATCACCTTGCTCTATTTTAAAAATGCACTTTCGTTCGAAGTTGAACTCCTGAGATCCACTTGTGCCTAATTCGCCTCCATTTTTTCTAAAAATAGCACGCACATTGGCTACCGTTCTGTTGATATTGTCAGTAGCTGTTTCTATCATAAGACTTAGTCCGTAAGGTCCTTTACCTTCATACAATACTTCTTCGTAAGCACTTGCATCTTTGTCACTCGCTTTTTTGATGGCCGCTTCTACACGGTCTTTAGGCATATTCTCAGACTTGGCATTTTTCATAGCCATTCGCAGTCTGGAGTTATTGTCTGGGTCAGCTCCACCTTCTTTTACAGCCATAGATATCTCCTTACCTATCCGTGTGAAAGTAACCGCCATTTTACCCCAGCGTTTCATTTTTCGGGCTTTTCTAAATTCGAATGCTCTTCCCATGGTGACAAATTTAATTCGCCCCGATGAAAAGTTTCAGTAAAAGTTTAACAAGTCAGCAAAATCTATTTCGTGCCTCGAATCAAGTCCACGATTAATTCCAATAAAAAATGAGTTATCTTTGCACCTCTTTAAAATAAGAACAAATTATGAATTTTGATGTAATAGTAATTGGTAGTGGTCCTGGTGGTTATGTAGCAGCTATAAGAGCGGCACAGCTAGGTCATAAAGTAGCAGTAGTAGAGAAGTCTGAGCTAGGAGGTGTATGTCTTAATTGGGGCTGTATCCCTACAAAAGCATTGCTAAAATCAGCTCAGGTATTTGATTATATAAATCACGCATCTGATTATGGAATCACAGTAGATAGTGCTAAACACGACTTTGGAGCAGTAATCAAAAGAAGTAGAGGTGTTGCAGAAGGAATGAGTAAAGGTATTCAGTTCCTGATGAAAAAGAATAAGATTGAGATCCTAAGAGGTTTCGGAAAACTGATAGCAAAAGGCCAAGTAAGTGTGGACAATGAAGGCAAGAAAGAGACACACTCAGCTAAGCATATCATACTAGCTACTGGTGCTCGTGAGCGTCAGTTGCCTAACTTGCCTATAGATGGTAAGAAGATTGTAGGATATCACGAAGCTATGGTGCTTCCTGAGCAACCTAAGAAAATGGTAGTAGTAGGTAGTGGTGCTATTGGGATGGAGTTTGCATACTTCTATAATGCTATGGGTACAGATGTGACTGTGGTAGAGTTTATGCCAGCAATAGTGCCAAATGAAGATGCTGATGTAAGTAAGGAGCTACAGAAAATCTACAAGAAAAAAGGCATGACTATCATGACCAACAGTTCTGTAGAGGCGGTAGACACTAAAGGGGCTGGATGTAAGGTAAGTGTGAAAACTGCCAAAGGAATGGAAACGATAGAATGTGATGTAGTACTTTCAGCTGTAGGTATCCAAACTAACCTTGAGAACATAGGACTAGAGTCTCTTGGCATAAAAACAGAGAAGGGTAAAGTGGTAGTAGACGATTATTATCAAACGAATGTACCGGGTGTTTATGCAATAGGAGATATCGTATACGGTCCGGCTCTTGCTCACGTAGCAAGTGCAGAGGGGATCATCTGTGTAGAGAAAATAAGTGGGCAAGAGGTTGAGCCCTTAGATTATGGAAACATACCTGGATGTACCTACACTTGGCCAGAAATAGCATCTGTAGGATATACAGAAGCAAAAGCAAAAGAAGCTGGATATGATGTGAAGGTGGGTAAATTCCCGTACTCTGCATCAGGAAAAGCTAGTGCTGCCGGAAGCAAAGAAGGCTTTGTGAAAGTGGTGTTTGATGCTAAGTATGGAGAGTTCTTAGGAGCACATATGATAGGTGCTAATGTGACAGAAATGATAGCAGGTGTAGTAAGTGCACGAAAGCTAGAGACCACAGGTCACGAAATGATAAAAACAGTACATCCACACCCTACGATGAGTGAGGCTATAATGGAAGCATGTGCCGCTGCTTATGATGAGGTAATCCATTTGTAAGATTATTTTAAAATGAAATAGAGTGGGCCTCAATCAAGTGATTGAGGCCTTTTTTTATTAGAACTCAAAAGTGAATTTCTCCCTTTGTTTCCAAGGAATGTTCACAGGGACATCCTCCTGAAATTTAGTTTCATTACCGTATTCATCTATTAAACTCAAAACGATGAAGAACGAGTCTTTTTCATCTCCCCAGACTCTCATGGGATAAGTGCCTATCTGATTTTTTTCTAGTTTGAGGAAGGTAGACTTATGAGGGTAATGCTTCACGGCTCCTTCTATTCTATAGTATTTTCCAGATGTATTTTTTACTGTAACCAACACAGAAGCATGAGGTCTGACAATAAAATTTTTGGTTAAGTCATTGAATTCAGTCAGTACAGAAGTTACAATCTGCCCATTCACGTCGGTGGATTTTACAAAAGAGTGTTCAGGATAGTAGTACAAGAACACTTGAGCATCTACTTGGGAAGAACTGAATTTCAATTGATAAAATCCATTTTCATCTGTTATAGTTTCTGCATACTGACTACCAGTAGAGGTAATTGTTCCGTAAGTGCCTGTTGTTACTTTAATTCCTGATACAGGGTTTTCTGCTCCCTGAGTAAGCACGTATCCTGAGACAGTTTTGGTGTTGGTGTCGATCCTATCGGAACTACAAGCAGAAAGAATCATACATGAAATTACAATTAACTTTTTCATAATTATTTGATGTTTTTGTTTACTCAAAGGTCACATCCATTCCTGAAACAATAGAATCGAATAATGCTCGACATTGTCTTGAGTAGCCTCTTGTTTTTATTATTAATTACCCAATTATATCGAATGGGTTAATATAAGAACACAGACAGTTTTTTAGCGTTTGCTTACGATTTGCGATAAAAATCGATCTGTTTTTAGTATTTTTTGACAAAATGTTTCTTAGTATGAAGCGACTTTTTACACCGTTAGCTATAACTTGAGCAATTTTAAGTTGTGTTTCGTTTTTTTATGCTCTGATGTTTTGAATACTTTTGTTAGGTTATGAAATCAAGCGTATTGAAGACTTTGTTCGCATTCAGTTTTGTGTTTTTTAATTTTTCAGGCTTTGCACAATCCGATAGTTCAAATGTCACAACATACGATATTGTTTACTTGACCAAAGGAGGAGCTGTCAAAGGACAGATCCTTTCATTCAATGAGAAGGAGGGAAGCATGGTATTCAAAGACTTGAACAATAGGACGTATGCATTCAGTCGTAAAGAGTATGACTACTTCTTAGAAAATCAGGTACTTACAGAAAAAAAAATCAAAAATATAAGAGCTAGAAAAGAAGAAGGTCTTGAGGTGAGTTTAGGATTTAGTATGGAGTCATTCAATGGACCAGACTATCGCTATGCTTCTCAAAATTCTGAAACTACTTCACAATATTACTTACTTCCCATAAGCCTCAAAGTAGGAGTAGGTAAATACATAGAAAAACAACACTTCGTAGGAGCTACAGCCGCTCTTGGTATGCTCACAGAAGCAAAGCTTTATACCAATACAGGTTTAAGATATGCCTACACATTTACTTCTAATAAGAGAAATGCAATCCTTTATTTGCCTATAGAAGCGAAATATTATAGGATTTCCACGACACAGAGTGATAACTATTTCATAGATGATATGACGCTGGATCGAGGGTTTGATCTCTTGGTACAATCTGTTGGGTTAAGTGCAGGAACTGGTGTGTCTTTCATCAGAAGTAATAAAAAGTCAATTTCGGTAGAAGCAAAGTTCACAAAACACTTCTCTTCAGAGTTAGAAATTAGTAATGTGACAGATGGCTTGACTGTGTCTTCTGGAGAAATGCGATTGGGAAGTGGTTCTATTACGCTTGCGTATAATTTTTAGACATCGCCACCAATGCGAATTGCACTTATCCTTTTATTCCTATCTCAATTAGCTTTCGCTCAGTACGAATACGTTAATCCATTCATAGGCACTGGCGGACACGGACATACTTTCCCAGGAGTTACGGTCCCATTTGGAATGGTACAGTTGAGTCCAGATACGCGGATAGACGGCAGCTGGGATGGATGCAGTGGCTACCATTACTCCGATTCGTTCATCTACGGATTTTCACATACGCACCTTAGTGGTACGGGCGTGAGTGATTATGGAGATATATTGCTTCTTCCTTCGGTAAATTCTATCTCCTTTGAGCCAGAGGATTACAAGACAAAATTTAGCCATGATGACGAAACCGCTGAGGCAAACTACTATTCGGTACGTTTACCAAACAATGGTGTGCGAGTTGAGCTAACCTCTTCTACTTGGGCAGGATTTCACCGCTATACTTTTGATAAGAATGAGGGTTATGTATTACTCGACTTGAAACATCGAGATAAAACCTTGGACTTCGTGATAAAAGAAAGAGGTGATCAAACCATCGACGGATATCGGATAAGCGAAGGCTGGGCCAAGGAGCAGCACTGTTATTTCAGTATGGAGTTTACACAGGAGATTTCATCTATTGAATACAATGCAGATAGTAGCAAGGCAGTCTTGCATTTTGCGAAGCTAGAAAACAACCAACTGGAGGTGCGCGTAGGAATCTCGTTTACTGGAATAGCTGGAGCACAACGAAATCTAGCGTACGAAACATCAAAGACGTATGATTGGGTTCAATTTGATGAAGTAGTAGACAATGGTCGCAGGTATTGGGATCAAGAACTTTCCAAAATAGAAGTGTTTACGGAAGATGAAGACAGGAAGTTTATTTTTTATACGGCACTGTACCACTGCATGATACATCCGAATATAGCAGAAGATGTAGATGGCAAATACCGTGGACATGATATGAAGATACACGATAGTCCAAACCATACGCAATACACCGTCTTCTCGCTTTGGGATACTTACAGAGCATTGCATCCACTGATGACTATTATCGACGAGAAACGAACCACTGATTTCATCAATTCCTTCTTAGAAATCTACAAACAAAGCGGACGACTGCCCGTTTGGGAACTGGCGAGCAACGAGACAGACTGTATGATTGGCTATCATAGTGTGAGTGTAATAGCTGATGCGTATATGAAAGGTATCAAAGGGTTTGACTCTACACTAGCACTAGAAGCAATGGTGGCTAGTGCCAATGAAGATATTTTTGGGTTGGATAGTTACAAAAAATATGGATTTGTACGAGCTGAAGACGAACCGGAAAGCGTAAGTAAAACGCTAGAATATGCGTATGACGACTGGTGTATAGCTCAAATGGCAAGTAAGATGAGAGAGGATAGTATTGCAGATGTATTTGCTAAAAGAGCAGAATCATGGCGAAACGTCATCAACCCAGAAACAGGGTTTGCAACTCCACGACTTAACGGAGATTGGTTGCCTAACTTTGACCCCAAAGAAGTAAACCTGCATTTTACAGAAGCCAACAGCTGGCAGTATAGTTTTGTGCAGCACGCCTACGGTGGTAGAGAGGAACGAAGAGAGTTAGAGGAGAAATTGGATGCATTTTTCTCTGAAACAGAACAAACTACGGGTAGAACCCAATCCGACATTACAGGGCTTATCGGTCAATACGCTCACGGAAATGAGCCAAGCCATCATATTGCTTATTTGTACAACTATACAGCTCACCCAGAAAAAGGGCAGAAGATTATCAAGCAAATTTGTGATTCGTTTTATACCAATACACCTGATGGATTAATTGGAAATGAAGACTGCGGGCAAATGAGTGCTTGGTATGTTTTCAGTACGTTAGGGTTTTATCCAGTATCACCTGGTTCCAATGTTTATCTAATCGGAACATCTTCATTTGACAGCGTTAAAGTAAATCTAAAACCAAATAAAGTCTTTCATACGAAGCTTAGGGATGTAGGAGGAAAACCATTTATGAATGGGGCTCGTTCTGAATTCTTTAGGCATTCTGCATTTCGCAACAATTCGACTTTGTCATTTTCGAGGTCTGGATTTTCAAGTTTATCGATCCCAATTTATTTATCTTTTTCAGATCCACTCAGTCAACAGTTTTTTGCAGCAACACCTCTAATTAAAGGAAAACAAATTTTTAAGGATTCCACTACGATAAATTTTGGAACGTTGAATCGTAATGACGAAATCATATACTTAGTTAACGGCAAGAAGTCAAATGAGTCTTCTGTGAACATATCAACCACTACTACCATAGAGGCCCAATCTAAACGGAAAATCAAATGGGGCCTACAAAACGATAGTTTTTATGTTTTAAGTCCTGAAATCTCAGCCACCTTCTACAAAAAACCAAATAGCTGGACCTGCACCCCAAACATAGCACCCAACTCTCAATACACAGGTGGAGGCGAGGATGCACTCATAGATGGTATCAACGGAACCTCAAACTGGCAAGCAGGCAGATGGCAAGGATATCAACACGAGGAGGTTACTTTTGATTTGGACTTTAAAGAAGAGAAGAAAATTAGCGAAGTGCAAGCCAGCTTTGTGCAAGATGCTCGTTCATGGATTCTGATGCCGAGTAAAGTAGAAGTCTACTCTGAAGGTAAGTTGGTCGGGGGAATCTCATATGAAGTAGATGCTTTTGCAGAAGGCAATTTCTTAGAAACCATTTCGGTGCACTTGAATAAAAAGATCCAAACCGACAAACTACAAATAAAAATATACTCCGCAGGTAAATTGCCGAAAGGTCACCAGGGTTACTCTATGAGCGGAGATTCATTCTTTTTTGTAGATGAGATAAATGTCCTTTAGTTACAAAGAAAGGTTGTTAACCTTATTCGGGTATGGTTGCTGTAATAGCTAAGAATGTGACAATACCCATAGTGGAATTGGCTAGTGTTTTTCCCAGATCTAATCTTTTTTGAGATACAATTTCTACCATAGAATTGGACCCTTCTTTTAAGTCGACTACTCTGTTTACATCTGTTCGTTTTAGTCTATACGAATTTGTGAAATAGTTCTTTTTCGAAAAATCTGAAAAAGCAATTCTGTTAGAATATTGATTTCATTAGACGTGTCTTTTAAGCTTATTTCTCCCTCTTTCAATACCAATGTAAGTGGTATCTTTATCTCACTGACTATTTTATTTTTTAGGATTGCTATTTCTTCATTGTCAGCTAAATATGTGATGTCCTCATTGGTATAAACTTTAGTCTTCTGTTTGTGAAAAAAAGTAAGAGGTGTTAGTTAGGTTAATGACTTTAATGGAAAGAAAGTTTAAATCCATCAGATGATATAGTTCTAAGTCTGTAAGTTCAACTTGCCCTACTACATCAAACTCGTTGGTAAAATGATGGTAGCGAGCTGTGTAGGTAGTAGTAGTGCAAGCATTTAGTAACAATAGAAATGTAGTGGAAACAAGCAGCTTAATAGTCACGGTCTATTCTACTTCTTCTTCGTCAGCCATTAACACTGGTGCCTTCATGATAGTTCCCAATACGATAGTAAAAAAAGTGCCTCCACCACTTAGTTCTTCTACAGTCTCTGCCGTGTGTATAGCATTCACCCCATCTTCCGTAGATCTTGAAGTACTTGTCCCTATACGTTGCATGGTGTAGGTGTTGGTATAAAAATTTTGTTCGGATATGTCGGACCACGTGAGGTAGGTTTTTACATTGATCTGTTTTGCGGTATCAAGGAGAGTTACACCTTGATTTTGTAGTTCTTGTACAAACGGGATTCTTACTTCAAATATTTTCCCAGGAGGGATCAATGCTGTTCTTATACCAGTTCCTGTTGTGATCAATTGATTGTTTATAGAGACTGTACTTTTTGACCAATTAAATAGATAGTTGGTGTCTGAAATATTTACCATTTTTACAGAAAGATCATTTCCAACAACTTGATGGTAGACTTGTATTCTATCTGTTTGCACTTGACCAATTGCGTCAAACTCATTGGTGAAGTTATGATAGAGGCTATTGGTTTTATAGGTGTAGCAAGAACTAAGGAGGGAAACACAGAGAACTAGAATGGGTAGGTGAAGTTTCATATTTCCAATATTGCAAGGTCTATACCAAGTGAGCAGTTATAGATATCTCCATCTTCCAATCTTTCTTTGCTTTTCGACAACAAAAAATACCTTTGAAGGTTAGCAAAGTACACAGACTTAAAACTGAAAAATATGGACAGTCAATTTGACAACGCATTGGACTATCACTCGAAAGGTAGACCGGGCAAAATAGAGGTGATACCTACCAAACCTACACAAACTAAGCGTGATTTGAGTTTAGCATATTCTCCGGGGGTGGCAGATCCGTGCGAAGAGATAGCGGCTAATCCTCAAGATGCATATAAATATACTGCTAAAGGAAACTTGGTAGCTGTGATCAGTAACGGTAGTGCAGTTTTAGGATTGGGAAATTTAGGACCGTTAGCATCCAAACCTGTGATGGAAGGGAAAGGTGTTTTGTTTAAAATATTTGCGGATATTGACGTGTTTGATATTGAGGTAGATGCTTCAGATCCACAAAAATTCATAGAGGTAGTAAAAGCTCTTGAACCTACTTTTGGAGGAATCAATCTAGAGGATATCAAAGCTCCTGAGAGTTTCTTGATAGAAGAAACTCTCAAACGTGAAACCAATATTCCATTAATGCATGATGACCAGCATGGTACAGCTATTATCAGTACTGCAGGCCTTATCAATGCCTTAGAGGTAGCAGGTAAAAAAGCTGAAGATGTTCGTGTAGTAGTGAGTGGTGCTGGAGCAGCTGGCATCTCGTGTGTCAAACTTTGGATAGCTTGCGGTGTGAAGAAGGAAAACATCTACATGTTTGATAGAGAAGGTCAGGTGAGTGATGATCGAGAAGATTTAGACCAATGGAAAGAAAACTTTAAGACACCAAAACGGTATAGTAACTTAGCAGAAGCATTGGTGGGTGCTGACGTATTCCTTGGTCTGTCTGTAGGCAATATTGTAAGTCAAGAAATGGTGAAATCAATGGCCAAGAGTCCCATAGTATTTGCTCTAGCAAATCCAAAGCCTGAAATACCTTATGATGAAGCTGTAGCAGCAAGAGATGATGTAATCATGGCAACGGGTCGTTCCGATTATCCTAATCAGGTGAATAATGTTCTCGGATTCCCTTTCATTTTTAGAGGAGCTTTAGATGTTCGTGCTACAGCTATCAATGAAGAAATGAAGTTGGCAGCGGTAAAAGCATTAGCAGAATTAGCCAAAGAACCAGTGCCAGATGGCGTACTGCTAGCTTATAATCAATCTGATATGAGTTTTGGCAGCAATTATATCATTCCAAAACCATTGGACCCAAGACTAATAACTACTGTGGCTCCTGCCGTAGCTAAAGCTGCCATGGAAAGCGGCGTAGCACAATACGATATTACAGATTGGGAGGCATATCGTACTGAATTAAGAAAACGCATGGGTCTAGATAATCAATTCCTACGCAGCATCTCTAATAGAGCAAAACAAAAACCTCAACGTGTGGTCTTTGCTGAAGCAGATAATCCTAAAATACTGAAAGCTGCTCATCTAGCAAGAGAAGAAGGAAGTTGTATTCCTATTCTTTTAGGTTTTGAGGATCAGATTAGACAGTCTATTTCCGACCTAGGACTGAATCTAGGTGATTGTACAATAATAGATCCGAGTAGAAGTCCTGAAATATCCAATAGGTATGCACAGGTCTATTATGAAAAACGCCAAAGACGAGGACTTACCTTGTTTCAAGCTCAACGGAAAATGCGTCAGAGAACCTATTTTGGTACTATGATGGTAGAAGTAGGAGAAGCCGATGCTTTCATAAGCGGGCAAAATAGTAACTATCCGGAAACAGTGCGTCCAGCATTGGAAATTATAGGAAAAGATGAAGGAGTCAATAAAGTAGCTGGGATGTATATCATCATGACCAAACAAGGGCCACTATTTTTTGCAGACACTACGGTGAATATAGAGCCTTCTTCAGACGATCTAGTAGATATCGTAAAACTCATACATAAGATGGTAACTAAGCTTCAAGTAAAACCTCGTATAGCTATGCTGAGTTATAGTAATTTTGGTTCCGCAAAAGGGAAGTCTGTGAGTGATATGCGAAGAGCCCTAGATCGATTACATACAGAATATCCAGAAATATTGGTAGATGGAGAAATGCAAGCTAATACCGCCTTAGATGCCGAATTACGACAAGAGCTATTTCCTTTTTCAAAACTGGGTTCAGAAAATGCCAATGTATTTATATTCCCAGCACTTAGCTCAGGAAATATTGCATATAAGATGGTTCAGAGTCTCGGTATTTCTGAAGCTATCGGTCCTGTGTTACTTGGATTTCGAAAGTCTGTTCATGTACTACAATTAGGTAGTTCGGTGAGAGAAATTGTGAATATGATTAATCTTGCAGTTGTAGACGCTCAGGGTAAAAAGGGTCTATTCTAAAGCTCTTTTATTCCCCAAGACTATCAGAAAACCTCCAGTGACAAACATTATCAAGCTGTACACTGCAGGAGCAATCGCATAGTTTTCATTCATCAATATACCCGATGCTATAGCTATTGCCATAGTACCGTTTTGTATACCAGATTCTATAGAAATAGTAATGGATTGAGCTGGTCCTAATTTGGCTAATTTAGCGGTAGTATATCCTACAAACATGGTAGCAAGATTGAGTACTAAAGCGGCAATCCCAGCTTGTTGAAGATAGGGTATCAAATCAGCCTTCTTTTTTAGGATAAGGCCTATAATCACTAGAAAAAGGACCAATCCAGATGCTATTTTCACTGGCTTATTCATCTTGTCTGCAAAAGCAGGTTTGGACCTTTTCAGCAACATTCCCAGCGATACAGGGATAATTACGATTATAAATATCTGAGCTATAGTTTTTAATTTATCTATTTGGATAACCTCCTGAGCATCTGAGAAATATGTTAAGGCAAAATCAACTATGAAAGGTATGGTGAATATGGTGATTAGACTATTAGCCGACGTAAGAGATACAGATAGACCAGTATCGCCTTTGGCTAGGTGAGTGATTAAATTGGAAGTGGGACCACCGGGACATGCTGCCAAAACCATTATACCTATAGCTATCTCTGTACTTACACCCAAAGCAGTTGGAAGTAAGAAAGCTATTAATGGTAGTAGTATGATTTGATTGAGTAGTCCAATAATAACTGCCCTAGGCTTTTTTAAAAGTCTAGTAAAATCTTCCTTCACTAACGAAAGTCCCATCCCAAACATTATAATTATTAGCGATATAGCGAGTATTATTGTTCCAATATCCATAGCGGTTTATTTTTTACTTTTTTGATTAATTATTCTAATTGGTGGATTGACTTGATTACGAATGTAACAGAAAATGCATGTTCCCAAGATATGGAATGTGTTTTTAAGAATGTGAAATAAAGATGAAGATAAAAAGAATCACGATTACTCACGCTGACTATCATGCAGCTAGATCTTTGCGAAGTGAGGTCTTACGAAAGCCACTTGGGTTAACAGCAAATGATCCCGCTTTTAGTGACAATGAGAGTGATTTTCATTTTGTGGCTTTGGATGGTGATGAGGTAGTCGGGATAGTGGTCCTTGTTCCTAACTATGAGCCAAACGTAAGTAAACTTCGTCAAATGGCCACTGCAGAAAAAGTAAGAGGAAAAGGTTTTGGAATTGCATTAGTAATAGCTTTAGAAGAGTATGCTGCAGAACTAGGGATGTATAAGATTGTCCTTCACTCGCGTCACTATGCAGTTGGGTTTTATGAAAAACTTGGCTACAAAATCACTTCTGATGTGTTTCAAGAAGTAGGTATGGATCATTATAAAATGGTGAAAGAGATATAGGAACAAATGATGTCAAGAGTTACCTTAATTTTGCTTTTTTGCCTACTGCTACCCTCTTGCAGTCGGATATATCGAGGGGTACTGGGAGTAGATCTGAGTCCACAATGGATGGACGATAAGGATATCGTAAAAACAGAATAAATTAGAAATAGAGTCTTACTTTCACCTTGTATTGGATACTGCATCCTATACCAATAGTATCAAGGAAATGATACAAATGCAGATGCATAGCCTTCCTAAGGATACTTCCGTAATGACCAAAAAGCTAAAATACAAAGTGGGCAGTGTGGCAAATGACGACTTACTACCTACTCAGGTTTGTTTATTTACAAGAGAGGGGAATGAGATTTTTAAATTGGTCAATTGTTATGTAGACCCACCAATACCTATGGATTGGAATGTGGACTCTTGTTTTAATGCTTTTCCTCCCCATCTCAACGGCCTTGTGATCAATACGCACAATTATAACTTAGATTTTCTTCTCCGTCACACTTCTGATATGAAAGGAAACTCAGTAGAAATTTCTGACTTGCCAGATGGTGATTATTATATGGTCGTGATGTGGAATTCGTTTCTAATCAGACCTTTTAAAAAGTTGATAGGGGAAGTAAAGGACTATGTAGCGGCAAACTCAGAGCGGAATATTGTCCCGATATATATCAATAACCACAATCAGCAGATATGGGGTCAACTGGATGCGGAGATCCGTCAGTTGGTTTTAGAATATGAGCAGGAATTGAAAGAGGTAGAAGAGTAAGTGAGACTTACTCTTTGGGAAGTAAAAGGCTCATTTCTTTGATAGCTAATTCATCTAAGTGTCCCATATGGGTTCTGTCTTGAGTAAGAAGATGCATATGCAAATAAGAATCGTGATGCGTGAAAACTCCTTGATGGTCAGTGGAGAAGAAACCTATAATCTCTGATTCACAACTCGTGATATGATATTTCTTTTGTCCAGCATGAGCCTCCTTTGGATTTGACACCTTGGCTCCAATTGGTAAATTCTGAATGTGAATAGTGGCAGAATCAACGCTGCCTAATATTTTGAAAGCAAAAGGTCGTGGTGACGAATGGGTTTGATTATCTATGAATTTTTCTAAATCTGGAATAGATTTTAATGTGGATGGAAGTGGTATCGTGTCCCATTCCGTCACATTAGAATAAACGAGAAATGGAGCTGAAACGGTATCTTCTATGTTTACGGATGAAGAGTCTTCTGAAAGGACCCGAGACACCCAAATTTCTCCATCATTGATGGTGATTTCTCCTCTCATATAAGTAATAGGCCCAAGCCCATACAAGCCGGTTTTATCCTTTATAGTATCCAAGTCAATTTTACTAAACAATTCCCCTTTCCATACAGCTTCTATCATCGATCCGGCTATGAGTACATTGTGGTTGGAAGACTTTTGGCTATTCTTTTTTTCTGGGGAATTAGAAGTGCAACCGATCATTGCAGATGTCAGAACAAGAAGCAGTGTTTTTAATTTCATGTTTTTGATTGCAAAATTATTAAAGTATTCAAGGAAGCATACTATTAGAGTAGTGAGCAGTCGGTTTTAAGCAATGAATTGCGAGAGCCTAAGTTATGACAAGTCTCTGTCTGTGGTATTTTTTATATTTGAGAGACTATGAAATACTTCGCACTTCTTTTTTTGATAATTACTATATTCTCATCGTGTCGCGAAGAGATAAGTACTCCAAATTCCGAGTTTGTAGAAAACACTTATTTTGGAAATTGCTTTTTGGGCTTCACAGAAGATAGAGACGAAATTGTTATACGCACAGAAAAGGAATATTCAGATTACACGGATAAAATTAGGGTTTCGAGTTTAGGTTCAGATTGTGAAGATGCGGTACCTACAGACTTAGATTTCAGCGAACATTCCTTGATTGGTACTCTTACAAGCGGCGGATGCAGTGCTACATATGACCGTTCTCTAGAAGAAAATGGAAACGAAATTACCTATAAGATCAGGGCAGAATACAGAGGATTATGTCTCAGCTTGATTACGAGTATGAATTGGGCATTGATACCGAAGTTGAGAAAAAGCGAAATAGTGATTTTTGAAGTAGAAGGGGTGGATAGGAACTAGATCTCTACTTTTTGTAATCCCACCTATCATAACTGTGATTATGCTCAAAGTGCGTTTGATGGTGAAAGTAAATAGGCTGGAAAAAACTTCGTATTCCAAAACTAAACTGATAGTTCAATCTTATT
>ENA-UZWV01010230-UZWV01010230.1-metagenome-genome-assembly--contig:-Day-3-1m-contig-10230_pt1 | contig 14580 bp, 12 predicted proteins | sample MGYA00260342_ERZ794902 | MGnify/ENA metagenome assembly ERZ794902
GCGCTTGCAGGGGGTGTCGTACTCACCACGGTCACAGACGTCGTGGGCTTTTTATCCTTTCTTGGGTTGGCAGCAATTTTTTATGGCTAAAACAGATCTCGAAGACAGCGACTGGAATCCTGAGGATGCCCCGCCGAGTAAAAGCTCAAAAAAACGTGCTATGACGGCACTGCAGGTGCTGGGAACCCGCTTGGTAAATCTGACACCGAGTCAGCTCGAGCAAGTTCCAATCGAAGACCCCCGTTTACAGGAGGCGGTTCTTCAAGCGCGTAAAATCACTCAGCGAGGGGGACTTCGTCGCCAACTGCAGTACATTGGTAAGCTCATGCGGGTGATCGATCCCGAACCCATAGAAAACGCCCTCGCAAAGCTCGACGGCGTTCATCAGGAGGAGCGGGCACAACTGCATCAGCTTGAACAGTTACGAGACGCGCTAATCGCTGACGGCGATGGCGCCCTGCCAGAAACGTTAGCGGCGTTTCCCCACGCCGATCGTCAACAGCTTCGTCAGCTTGTCCGCCAATGCGACCCCAAAGGACCTCGCGCCAAAGAGCATGCGAGAAAATTGTTTAAATACCTCCGAGAGCTTCAGGACTCTTCCGACTTAGATTTTTGAGCGCTCTCTTGTGGGCTGTCAGCCGTCGGGGGCTGCAAATCAACCGGCGACCCGGCATCAAAGATTCGAATGAAAGTGACCTCTGGAGCGCTGAGATTACCTTTTACGGCATAAACACCGCTGCTTAAGCTTAAGAACTGATCTTCAAACACCTTGCTAACCAAATAAGCTCCCGCCGCTACTGGAATCCCTCCCACTAAAGCTGCCACCCAAGGAATATTTTCTACCAGCGGCAAGGTCACTACTAACTCCCCGTCGATCATCTCGGTGACAAGGTCAATATCGCTTTTAAAGTTGAATCCGCCCCCGGTGCCATTTATGTCAAACAGTGGAATCTTGACGTTACCCGGACTGAATTCAAATTCTCCAACCGCTGAGCGAAACGCAACACCCGGATCAAAAATTCTGGTCACGTCTGCTCGACCGAAGAGCCCCGCTAGGTTTAACAAACTAAATACCCGCACAGCGCCAGTTGCCCCAGACGAGACAGGTAAAAAGGAGCCCTCTGTTAATTGCATTTGCGCCGACCCTGTTAAAGCAAGCAGGTTCAAATCTGTGGGCCCGCCTGGCCAAGCAAGATGTGTCTCGATCACGCCTGAACGCGTGGTAACCAAGGGCTCCAATGAGAGATCCGTAAAAGTGCGCTGAAAATCGAGCAACTCCGCTGAGACATTGAGTTCCGTAACCCAGCGACCTTGGTTGTTTTCAGACCACGTTAAATCGCTTCCCTCCAACAGTGTCAATCCCGCCAGCTGGCCTTGTATGTCCTCGATGACTAGGGCGTCAGCCGCACTTTTTAAACGGAATTTCGCTGCACCCATAGCCCGGTTCTTATACATAAGGTTTGCCACGGTGACATCAAGAGAGACCGGTAGCTCCGGTGGCCGACGCGCTCTTATTTCGTCTTCAGAGGGGTACACACCGGTCGCAACAGTGTTGAGGCCACTGAGCTGATCGTAGTCAAGTTGATTGATAATGAGCGCAATACTTCGATCGTCTTTTGGAATGGTCAACTCTGCATCCAACCACGACGTGTTGATACCAAGTTGGTGCCAAGTTGTATAAGGCGTGACATCTACGGTCACGTTCTCGACAGCAATCGTGCCCACGACTAGCTCACTAATTCCCAAGGTGGTAATCCGAAGGGGCCACTGGGATTGAGCGCCGCTTGCTGCAAGCTTGAACTGGCGTAAGGTTGCCAGCCACGGATCGAGCTCAACCCGTGATATTTGCCCAAAGACATCGACACCAGAAGTTATCGGCCCATGGGGAAAAACAATGGATTGAGCCCGTGGTGTTAGGTCAAGTGCCAGACCAGTAAGACCTGCCTCGCTCTGGTAGATTTGTGCCTGACCACGCTCAAACCAAAACACTTCCCAGGGGGTAGGCTCACTCGGCTGTAAAATAACGGTCAAGGGTGCAGCTTCGTCCGCCGATTTTCCAAGCGGTTCGGGTAAGCTCACTGCCATACCCTCTAAAGTCGTACTCAAGTGGAATTGAGTTGACTTGCCGACAGCAGCATCGACAACAACTTGAGTCCTACCTGACAGAGGCGGCGCTTGTTGTTCGTCGGCCAAGGAATACCTCGCTAGACCCTGGCTCCATGATAAAAAATTAGTCGCTGACACTTCAGCAACGAATCGCCCATCAAATAATTCTGCGTCGTAAAGTCCAGAGCTACCCGATCCTATTTCTGTCGAAACGGGCTCCCCAAACAAAGTAGATCGCAAATTGCGGCTAGCGAAGCCGGTCTTTGAATCAAAATCTAACCCACCCTGTAAATCGTCCAACGTCAGTGCCAAAAGACGCGAACTCACTTTAGCCTGAGACAACTCTGTTGACACAGTTACCTGTGGCGCTGCATCGGGTGATCGGATATTCATCGCCAAGTCTAAAGCGCCTGCAACAACGCCCTGAAAATTTAGATCGTCCAAAAGCGCAGGGCTGACGTTGTAAATTGGACTGTTCCGCAACAGATCTAAGGCCGCCGCTCCTCGCCCCTGAAACCTGCCAAAGGCCAACAGCTCGCCAGCGGTGCCAGCGGCATCCACCTCTACCGAAACGTCCTCGACAACAGCATTGCTGATGATGCCTGTGTTCGCCCACACACTCACCCGATCAGTATCTACCAGTAACGTTCCCTCAAAGCCATCAATCCTCGGCCAGTTAGGTTGGAATCTGATACTGCCATCAGATATCTCCGCCGCGATCTGCATACTCTGACGCCCTGAGCCGAAACCCTTAAAGCCACCTCGCCACGAAAAACCTGTCTGTGATAAACGTCCACCTAAAATACTGCTGTCCAACCAGTCCTCGAGCACGTTAGGAATTCGATAGGGGATATAGTTTTGACGAACTTCGACCCCTGCTACAGGAACGCCGACATCTAGGTACATCGCTAAAGGCGGACCCTTCGCAGCCTGAGGCACCAGAGGAATGGTCATGCCAAAAAGGGCGCGGGCTTGATGGTCTGCTTGCTCACCCTTAAAAACACCATCCCTCAGGAAGAGCGTATCTGCATCCCAACTTGCCGAAAGCCTCCCCAAAACCTGAGTGAATTCGATCGGCTTTTGATACGCCTTGGGTAGATCCAATACAAAGTTCTGGGTATCGAGCCAAGCTGTGGCGCCCATATGAGTCGCCACCACCGTTCCATCCATACCCAAAAGTCCTGGTATCTTTTTTCGTGCTTGTACGGAAATGTCTCTGACTTCTGCCGTAGCAGACCAGTCTGAAAGCGGCTGCCGCCAATCTGCCAGTTCTGCTTCTACTGCCAGAACAGACCCTGTTGGGGCCAGCTCAGAAAATATGTCAGAGACCTTCCCTGGCAATAAATCACTGGTAACCACCGTTGCTAACAAATCACCGACATCCAATGCTTCGGTTTGCAACCGCAGACTATCTCCACGGTTTTCAATCTGTAGTCGGTCCAGGAAAAAATCAGAGCCATTCGAGTTCATAGCAAATGATTGGAGTCGGCCTGTCCAGCCGGCAGGCTGAATGTTGACCCCCGCGTCAAAAGCCAAGCTATCAAGCTTTGACGTGCGACCATCTTCATGGGACCAAGTCAGCTCAGAGACAGCCAGTGACGCCTCAAGAGTGGGGGATTGGCTGTTGCTGTGATACCAGAAATCCAGCTCACCAATTACGCTCACCTCGCGGCCGAGCAGGTTCGCCAGCCACCGGGCATTAGGGAGACTCAGATGGCCATACAACTCACCGACAAACCGGTCCAACTGTAGGATATCGCCAACACTCGAGCCGGAGACGCTGAGATGCGAATTGCTTGGACCCGCCACCTCTACCGCTATTTGACGCTCACTTCCTGCACGACGCAAATCAAGGGTCAATTTCAACGGCTCGCGACCGCCTTCTGCCCCCACCAACCAAATGTCTGCTCGCTCAATAGTGACTTTACGAAACGCCACCAAAAGCTCAGCAGCCAAACGGGCGCCGCTGCCATCACCGTTCATTACCGGCAAAGCGCCCACGGGCAAGTCAACTCCAAGACCATCTAAACGAAGCGTATCGAGTCGAATTTGCCCAGCCAACAAAGAAGCCCAAGGATCGACAGTGACCTCTGCCGAACCAAAAGTAATAGGCGTGCCGTTCGGCAGCGCGAGCCGCAGATCAGTAACTTGGATGCTCGGTTGAAATTTTTTGATATCTCCGCGAAGGCTGGAGATTTGATAACTGAGTCCGATTCTCTCAGAAACCCAAGCATCAATATTTTCTTGGTACGCCGGCAAAGCACTTAAAAGTGCTCGAGCGCCCGCAACATACACCGCTAGAACAACCACCAGCACTAGCATCGCGCGCCAAAGCGTTCTCCCTAACACTTGGTATATTCGCTCAGCCGACATACGGTCTCACTGATCTAAACCTGCACCGAAATCAACCATCAGGGCCTTGGTTTCAACAAGAGGCAGACCCACCACCGAAGAATAGCTGCCCTCAATGCGCAAAACAAAGACACCTCCTCGCCCCTGAATCGCATAAGCGCCAGCTTTGTCCCAAGGTTCTTCGGTATCGAGGTAACGAGATATGTCTCGCTGCGAAAGTTTTGCGAAGGTAACTGAAGTGGACACCACGCAACTGTCAGCAACGTCACCACATCGCACAGCAACACCAGTCAGCACATCGTGAGACCGCCCCGAAAGCATCGAAAGCATCCGCGTTGCATCTGCACGATCCTTCGGCTTGCCAAGAACCTCATTGTCTACCGTTACCGTCGTGTCGGCCCCTAGAATGAGTTCACCCGGCGCATCTACCGCTGAGGCTTTAGTAATTGCTAGGCGAGAGACATAATCTCGTGGGCTTTCACCTGCTCTGAGACTTTCGTCGACGTCAGGCTTCACACAGCTGAAGTCAGTTAAAAGGAGCTCTAGTAGCGATCGACGCCTGGGGCTTGCGGAAGCGAGCACTATCCTCATCACTGAACCTCGTAGAACCGTCGTACAAATCTCAGACAATTACGCACTGGCACCCAGAACAGCACAGAGATCGCTGCCGGCATGAGAAAGGCCGTACCAACATGCTGCCACCCCAGAAACGTTTCCAAACGCTGCTCCACGAGATGAACCAACGAAATCAACAGCCCCATCACTAGACTCTGCTTTAACCCATCAAATTGGCGAACACGTTGATAGCTGACAAGAATGACGAGTACGGCCAATACGGCACCAACAGATGTCGCACCAACGGGTGACCCGTCAAGAAGGTCAGTGAGCATTCCGACCACACAGGCGAGTAGCACTCCCACACGGGTAGGCAGTGCTAGAACCCAATAAAACAGGAACAAAAGGGGCCAGTCAGGAACGTACCCTCGCCACATAACGGGCACTGGAATCGCAACCAACAAAAGTGCCACAAAAATCGAACCTAAGACTACCCAGGAGCCTCTTTCCGCGATCACAACTACTGACTGCCACTAGGTGTTAGGTCTAGCGCCAGCATCACATGGCGCCCGCGATCGAGATGCGCGATTGGCTCCGCTATGACTTGTGAAAATGACGAGCCAGGCTGCTTCACGATAGTCTTCACTGTAGCCACTGGGTATCCCGAGGGGAAAAGGCCTCCAAGCCCCGACGTCACTAACGTGTCACCCTCTTTAATGTCAGTCGTCGCTGCAATATGTCTGACCACCAATCGATTTAATGTCCCGGTGCCTTCCGCGAGACCCCGAACGCCACTGCGCAATACCTGAACGGGGACCGCGTGGGTCGCGTCGGTAATCAGCAGCGCGTGACTACTGTACTGCCCAACCTGAATGACCTGCCCCATTAGGCCATCTGCCCCAAGCAACGGTTGCCCCATGTACACAGCGTCCGCACTTCCTTTATCAATGATTAACTCATGACGAGATGGCGCTGCGGTCAGCGCGATAATCTCAGCGACCATGACCTCGCGCTCAAGTGTCTCGGCCGATCGTAACAAGGCGCGATAGCGTCCATTTTCAGCGAGAACAGCCGCAAGTGTTTGAGTTTGCCCCTTTAGAACCAAGTTTTCCTGCGACAACCGGTCATTGTCTGCTCGCAGGGTGTTGTAGGACTTGAAGAACGCTCCAAGGCTGTGGAAAGCCGATACGGGTGCCGCCGCAATGCGATACACAAGCGCCGCAGAATCAATGGTGAATTGTCGCGGGGTTTCCAGCGCAGGATGGTCACGCAGATAAAAAAGCAGTAGCAGGCTGCAACCGATTGCCAAAGTGGCACGCCAACCCACATGCTTTTCTTTAAGAAATAGGGGTTTGATCGCTCACCTCACCTCAACGTTGAAAAAGGAGTCTCTACTCTGTGGAGAGCAAATCTAGGGCATGTCGATCTACCAGCTCCAATGCCTTGCCGCCACCGCGGGCAACGCAAGTTAGCGGTTCCTCTGCGACAATAACCGGCAAGCCCGTTTCGTCGATAATTCGCTTATCGAGGTCTCGCAGTAACGCACCTCCGCCGGTTAACACAATACCCGACTCTGCGATATCGGCGGCCAATTCAGGGGGCGACTGTTCGAGTGCGACCTTTATGGCACGCAAAATTGCGAGCAGCGGATCAGCCAAAGCATCTCTAATCTCGTCGCTGTTTAAGGTGAAGCTTTTGGGAACCCCTTCGGCAAGGTGTCGGCCCCTGACATCAATTTCTCGAAGCTCACTCGACTCGTAGGCACAGCCAACTTCTTGCTTAATCCGCTCGGCCGAAGAGTCACCAATAAGGCTCCCGTAGCGTCGTCGAACAAAAGCAATAATAGATTCATCGAAACGATCACCACCGACACGAATGGAATCGCGATAAACAACGCCGTTCAGAGAAATAATAGCGATTTCAGTGGTGCCACCGCCGATATCCACAACCATACAACCCGTGGCTTCATCGACCTGCAAACCGGCCCCAATAGCCGCCGCCATAGGTTCCTCGATTAACCGAACCTCGCGAGCACCAGCACTCAAAGCAGATTCTCGTATAGCCCGTCGCTCAACTTGAGTCGACATACAGGGGACGCAGATCAGTACCCTAGGGCTCGGCCGGATGAATTGGGTCTCGTGAACCTTGGCAATAAAATGCTGGAGCATTTTTTCTGTGACCTGAAAGTCGGCGATTACACCATCCTTCAGGGGCCTAATGGCTCTGATGTTGCCGGGTGTTCTGCCCAGCATCCGCTTGGCCTCTCGTCCGACCGCTTCAATGGTCTTCTGGCCATTGTGCATGCGAATTGCCACAACCGATGGCTCATCGAGAATAATGCCTTTATCTTTCACGTAAATCAGCGTATTCGCTGTGCCGAGATCAATCGACAAATCATTGGAAAACAGGCCGCGTAGGCGCTTGAACATACTTTGGTCCCGTGGAATCTATGCGTGCACCCTCTGTAAATCTCACCTGTAGGAGTGCAATGAGGGTGCAGTATTTTGTTATGGCAAAGCCAAGTGCTGAAAAAAAACGGTAAAAAAGGCTCTAAATCAGCGACTTCAAGCTTCGTCTTAAGGCGTGAATGTATCAACGTGGGGGTTTTTGGGCAAGGTGAATCTGTGGTAGCTTCGCCCCTTTCTCTCACAGCGGACATCCCGCCATGCCCACTATTCCTGCAGACGTGCTGTCGGTAGCACAGCTCGCTCGATTGCACATCGACGACACCGCACTAGATGACGTGACAGATCGCTTTGGTCGGACTTTAAATTTGGTTGCAGAGCTGGAAAAAATCGACACCGACGGCGTCGTACCCATGTCTAATCCACACGACATGCATCAGCGACTGCGACCCGATTGTGTGACTGAGAGCAACCAACGTGAAGCACTTCAACAAGCCGCTCCGGCCGTAGCCGATGGATTCTTTCTGGTCCCTAGGGTTATCGATTAATGTCGCTGGAATCTCTCACTTACGCTACCGCATCTGAACTGTCCTCGGCATTACACACTGGTAAAATCTCTGCCGTTGAGCTCACCGAAGCCTGCCTAAATGCCATTGCCACCCACAATTCCGAGGTAAACGCTGTCATCACACTCTGTGAGGACGCCGCGATAGCAGAAGCTAAAGCCGCCGATTTACAGCTACACAACGGGTCAGCCGGGCCTTTGACTGGGGTGCCGCTACTTCACAAAGACATTTTTTGCACCCGCAACGTGCCCACCACCTGCGCCTCAAAGATGCTCAGGAACTTTATCCCGCCTTACGACGCCACCGTGGTCAGCCGACTCCGCACGGCAGGAACTGTCATGCTGGGCAAGACGAATATGGATGAGTTTGCCATGGGCTCTTCCACAGAGACCTCAGTATTTGGTGTTACGCGGAATCCTTGGGATCTTAATTGTGTGCCCGGGGGAAGCTCTGGCGGTGCAGCTGCCGCAGTTGCAGCCGGATTTGCCCCGCTTAGCACTGGAACTGATACCGGAGGGTCAATTCGTCAACCCGCCTCCCTATGCGGTATCACAGGATTAAAACCAACCTACGGTCGCGTATCTCGGCTGGGAATTATTGCTTTTGCCTCTTCACTAGATCAAGCCGGCCCCATGACACGAACCGTAGAAGATGCCGCCCTAATGCTCCAAGCCATGAGCGGCATCGATGCCGGAGATTCCACCTCAGCAGATCTTGAAGTACCCGATTTCTCTGCCGGACTCAATCAGCCTGTCGCGGGTCTGAGAATTGGCGTGCCTAAGGAGTATTTCAATCACAACCTAGATGAGCAGGTTGCTAAAAAAATCCACGAAGCGCTGGATGAATTAGTCAAGGAGGGCGCAGAGCTTGTCGATATTGAGCTACCCCACACGGAGCAGGGAATAGCCACCTACTACATTATTGCCCCAGCCGAGGCCTCTACAAATCTTTCCCGCTATGACGGCGTTAGATTTGGCCATCGCTGTGAGAACCCCGAAAACCTCAATGATCTTTATGAAAGGTCGCGCAGTGAAGGTTTTGGCGAGGAGGTGCAACGACGGATTCTCGTGGGAACCTATGCCTTGTCAGCGGGCTTCTACGACGCCTACTTTAAAAAGGCCCAGCAAGTCAGACGCCTTATCAGCGAAGATTTTAAAAAGGCTTTTGAGCACTGCGACGTCATTGCGGGACCTGCTGCTCCCGGCACCGCCTTTCCCTTGGGCGCTAAATCCGACGACCCACTCGCCATGTATCTTGAAGATATATACACCCTCTCAGTTAATCTCGCCGGTCTGCCGGGACTATCTGTTCCTGCTGGACTCATTAATGGCATGCCAGTGGGACTGCAACTCATTGGGCGAGCCTTTGATGAAACGACTTTGCTGAGAATGGGGCATCGGTTTCAGTTACGTACCAAACACCACCTCGCTAGACCCACTATGGCAGGAGCAAACCAATGAGCTGGGAAGTGGTCATGGGGCTTGAGGTACACCTGCAACTTGCGACCAAGAGTAAAATTTTTTCCGGTGCCGCCAATCAATTTGGTGCAGAGCCCAACGTTCAAGCCTGTGCAGTCGACCTTGGCATGCCTGGCATGCTTCCCGTGCTTAACAGTGAAGCCGTGCGGTATGCCGTTATGTTTGGTTTGGCTATCGATGCCCGCTTGGGCAAGCGATCCGTTTTCGACAGGAAAAATTATTTCTATCCCGATCTACCCAAAGGGTATCAGGTCAGCCAATTTTTCGAGCCTATTGTTTGCGAGGGGAAGTTTGATATTCCAATGGAGGACGGCTCGGTGTTTCCCATTCGCATTACCCGGGCACACCTTGAGGAGGACGCTGGAAAGTCTGTGCATGACTTATACAGTGGCCAGACAGGCGTTGACCTCAATCGTGCGGGAACTCCCCTTCTTGAGATTGTTACTGAACCCGACTTTCGAACCGCAGCTCAGGCTGTGGCTTACCTGAAAGCCCTGCATTCCCTAGCCATTTACCTAGGAATTTCAGACGGCAATATGGCCGAGGGCTCCATGCGCTGCGATATCAATATCTCGCTGCGAGCCTCAGGCAGTGAAGCGTTTGGCACTCGCACCGAGATCAAAAACGTCAATTCGTTTAAGTTCGTTGAGAAAGCCATCGCCGTTGAAACCGAGCGACAGCAGGACCTACTGGAATCCGGGGGAACCATTACCCAAGAAACTCGCCTCTATGACGCCGATAAAAACGAGACCCGCGCAATGCGATCAAAAGAGGTCGCCAACGATTACCGCTATTTTCCCGAGCCTGATTTACTCCCGATTATTATCGACGATGAATACATTGAGGCTATTAGAGACACGCTGCCTGAACTCCCAAGAGTTAAACAAACACGCTTCATTAGCCAGTATGAGCTAAGCCAATATGATGCTGCATTACTCGCTGACACACCTACCTTGGCACAATTTTTCGAGACTGCAGCGACCGTAAGTAAAGCACCGAAATTAGCTGCCAATTGGATTCTCGGCGACCTTGCGGGCGCGTTAAATCGAGAGGATCTGGACATCAGCCAATCGCCGGTTTCTGCTGAGGCTCTCGCAGGACTAATCGTTCGAATAGCTGACGAAACCTTGTCTAGCAAATTAGCAAAACAAGTGTTCGAGGGGTTGTGGCAGCAGGAAGGGACTGCCGATGCCATTATTGAAACCCGCGGCTTGAAGCAAGTGACAGATACGGGAGCTTTGGAAGCCATGGTCGATCAAGTGATCGCTGACTGTCCTGACCAAGTGACTCAATATCGAGCCGCCGAAGAAAGCAAACAAAAAAAGCTGATTGGCTTTTTTGTGGGGCAAGTCATGAAGGCATCTAAAGGACAAGCCAACCCACAGCTGCTCAACACACTCCTGGTATCGAAGCTTGGAGAATCCTAAACAAGCGCTAACTGCCCTTGGTTAGTCAGCCGGTCGATCGTAGGGCACCCTCCCCTTGAGAAAGCGCTCTCTGTTTTCACGTTTCTTCTCCAGACTCTTGCGCAACAGCACGTACACAGCGCCTGTGCCGCCATGGACTGGCTGAGCAGAGTGAAACGCCTGAACTTCCTCTGAGTCTTGCAACCAGTGGTTAACGTAGCCCTTTAGCACTGCGGTTTTCTCTTGCTCAGCCTTACGCTGACCTTTGCCATGAAGAATCAATACGGTGCGCAAGCCGTACTGCATGGCGTCCTGAATAAAACTGTGTACATCAATGCGAGCTTGCTTGACTGAAAGCCGGTGAAGATCGAGTCTTGCGTCAATTTCGTATCGACCCTGCCTGAGCTTTTTATAAACGCCATGCTGAATACCGGGGCGCTTAAAGGCTAGAACGTACCAGGCATCAAGAGGCTCGACCCCCTCATCCACCAGTGAATTAAGACGACCCTCTGGCTCCCCTTCAGCGGCTTGCCTACGCGCTTCCCCATCACCGCCATTGTCTTTTCGCAGCAGGCGCTCCCTGGCATCGCGCTTGAGGGGCGTGACTCCCAGCATCTCTGCCTGAAAAAACTCATCTTCTGACACAACCTAGCTCCACAATTAATCGCGCAACACTTTATACTGGCCTAAGGATCATGGAGGATCAAACCGATGAACGGAAATGTGATCACCGGGGCGGGTTATTTTTTTCGTGGGCTAGCGATGCTCACAGACAAACGTCTGCGGGCTTTTGTCATTCTGCCGCTGGTTGCCAATATAAGCCTCTTCATTCTCTTAGGCAGTGTCGCCTGGAGCTTGGTAGACGGCTTGGTTCAGACCACCGAAGAAACCCTTCCAAGCTGGTTGGGCTTTCTCACTTGGCTGATCGCACCCTTGCTATGGCTTATGGGCAGCCTGGCCACCGGATACCTATCCACCCTCACAGTTCTTGTGTTGACCTCCCCCTTTCACGCGCTCCTAGCTGAAAAAGTAGAAGAGCAGGTCACCGGACAAGCCGTACCGGCACTGGAAGGTATTGGTAGCGCCATCATTGCCATTCCCCGAGGTATTTTTAAAGAAATTCGCAAGATTCTTTATTACATTCCGCTGGCTATTTTTGTTTTGATTGTGACCGTCATTCCGGGCCTTCAGGCTTTCGCGCCAGTGCTCTGGTTTGCCTTGGGCGCTTGGATGATGGGATTGCAGTTCATGGATTACCCCATGGATAACCACCGCATGAGTTTTGCAGATGTGAAAGAAGCCTGTGCCTCTCGGCGCCTTAGCAGCCTGGGTTTGGGGGGCATGGTAGCTTTTGTCGCGGGGATACCCTTGGTCAACCTCGTGGTCATACCAGCGGCAGTTGTTGGGGCAACCCTAATGTGGTGCGAAGAACTGCGGCACCGGCAATAAAATCAGCCGGCGGTCAGTCGAGCAAATCTGCTGGTGGTGGCACGCACTTCAGGCGCTCACCCAGAAGGGTCTCTATATCTGGCAGTAAAAAGGCGTCGTCTTCACTCGCAAAACTGATCGAAATACCTGTCGCCCCCGCTCGCCCAGTGCGTCCAATGCGGTGCACATAGTCCTCAGGGTCTTCGGGTAAATTGTAGTTAACAACGTGGCTCACACCATCTACGTGAATACCCCGCCCTGCCACGTCGGTTGCCACCAACACGGCGATTTTACCGGACTTGAAATCTGCCAGAGTTTTGGTCCGGCGGGCCTGGGTAATTTCCCCCGACAAAATGCCACAGGAAATACCTGCCTTTCGCAGCTTTTCATGCAGCGATCGAACTTGATCCCGTCGATTGGCAAAGACAATTGTCGATACAGCTTCTGGGCCGCGTAGCACCTTGAGCAACACCTTCAACCGCTCGTGACTAGTCACCAAATAAACACGCTGGTCCACGGTCGCAGTTGCAACGCGCTCTGGTTCTATTTCCACGGTGACTGGCTCAAAGGTCCATTGTTGAGCCAAGTTGAGAATATCCTGAGTGAAGGTGGCCGAAAACAACAAGGTCTGACGATCTTCCTTTCGCGGCGTCGCCCTAACAATTCTTTTAACCTGAGGAATAAACCCCATATCTAACATTCGGTCTGCTTCATCAAGAACTAGGGTTTCAACGCGGTCGAGGAACAGATCTCGACGCTGCATGAAATCAATTAAGCGCCCCGGGGTTGCGACTACCAGGTCGACCACGCGGGATTGCACTTTGGACAACTGCTTTTGATAGTCTGCCCCACCGATCATAGTCACCGTTTGAAGCCCAGTGAACTTACCAAGATCCTCCGCATCGGCGGCAATTTGCATCACCAGCTCGCGGGTTGGCGCAATAATCACAGCGCGGGGTTCCGCCAAATAGCGCTCACCTTCGGGTGGGTTGCACAGCAAATCATTGAAAATAGTGATAAGAAACGCAGCGGTTTTGCCGGTGCCCGTCTGGGCCTTACCGATGGCATCATGTCCCTGCAGGGTATGCGGCAGGATTTTTGCCTGTATCGGCGAACAGTATTGAAAACCCAGCTCTGCGACCCCTCGTAACAGGGAGTCCTGTAAATCGAGATCATGAAAGCGGGTCTTGTCGTCTACAGCCTCGACAACAAAATCGCTTGGGCTCCAGGATTTGGACTCTTCGTCGCGGTTAGATTTGCTCAAAATTGAACTCAGTAAAATGTGCGGTGGGGGAGTCTAGCACAGCTTAAGCCGTGCTAAATTATGCCGGACAAGGAGGCACCACAAATTGGCTGCAGCAAAATTAATGACTGGCACGCTCTTACGACGGGAAATGCGGCAATTGCTGCGCTTCGCTTTTCCCTTATTTATTGCCCAGAGCGCCCAAATGGGCACCGGTGTCGTCGATACCATCATGGCTGCCCGCTACGGTGAGCAGGATCTTGCGGCGATTTCTATCGGCATCAACATATGGCTTCCGGTCTATCTCCTTATCTTAGGTACAGTATTTGCCACCGCCACAATCGTGGCTCAGGACTTCGGCGGCGGCCGCATTGAGAAGATACGTCAGCAGCTGCCCCAATCTCTTTGGGTCGCGGTATTCCTTGGCCTCACCTTGAGCCCCGCAATTTGGTACGCGGGCCCCATTCTCGATTTGCTGGGCCTCAACCCCACAACCCGGCAACTCGCTCTCGATTATGCACAAATGGTTGCTCTGGGCATGCCGGCAACGGCTATCTTCCAAGCCCTCCGGTATCACACACAGGGGTTAGGTATTACACAACCGTTTGCCTTCGCTGCGGTTGCTGGTTTTTTGTTGAATGTGCCTCTCAACTACGCGTTCATATTTGGCGAGTGGGGTGCACCAGAACTCGGCGCTAAGGGCTGCGGCATTGCGACGGCAATTTCCATGTGGCTGAGTGTCTTTCTAATTGGCGCTTATGTCCTGCGCAGCAAGAAAATTCGGCTTTATCTCCCCGAGTGGAAACCTGTCGCCCCCGACTGGGTGAAAATTCGCGAAATTTTATCCGTCGGCGCACCAATTGGCCTCACCTTCTTTCTGGAAATGGGCGTTTTCAGTGTCATCGCGCTGTTGGTTGCGAGCTTAGGCGATACCGCCATTTCAGCTCATCAGATCGCCTTCAATGTGTGGGATTTGTACTACATACCCATGCTGGCAATAGGCACCGCCATGTCAACACGCATTGGCCATGCTATTGGCGC
>ENA-UZWV01024582-UZWV01024582.1-metagenome-genome-assembly--contig:-Day-3-1m-contig-24582_pt1 | contig 14540 bp, 14 predicted proteins | sample MGYA00260342_ERZ794902 | MGnify/ENA metagenome assembly ERZ794902
CCGGGAACATGGCTCCTTCTTCTTGGGGGAAATTTATACTGACTTGCCTTTGCCTTTAACAGAGCCGACATCTGATCATTGTGGCTCATGTGTCGCGTGTATTGATATTTGTCCAACACAAGCTATTGTTGCACCTTATAAAGTCGATGCTCGACGCTGTATTTCTTATCTTACGATCGAATTAAAAGGTGCGATACCTGAAGAATTTAGGTCGATGATGGGCAACCGTATATACGGTTGTGATGATTGTCAGTTGGTGTGTCCATGGAATAAGTTTGCGCAAGCGACAGTTGAGTCTGATTATCTACCACGTCATGGCTTAGATTCACCACAATTACTAGATTTGTTTGCCTGGGATGAAAAAACTTTTTTGTCGCGATTTGAGGGTAGCCCAATTAGACGAATTGGTTATGAAGCTTGGATACGTAATATTGCTGTGGCACTGGGTAATGCGAAAACCACTACCGCTATTATTTCAGCACTCAGGGCTAAGTTGTCTTACCCGTCAGAGTTGGTGAGGGAACATGTTGTTTGGGCATTAACGCAACATGAGAAGGCGTTAGATTAAGGTAATTTGATGAAGTGTTCGCGGTAGTGTCGTAGCTCGCGAATAGAGTCTCTGATGTCATCCATGGCGAGGTGAGAACCATTCTTTTTGAAGCTTTTTTCGACCTTCGGAGCCCAGCGGCGAGCGAGTTCTTTAAGTGAGCTGACGTCTAAATTTCGGTAGTGAAAGTAGGCTTCTAGTTCTGGCATTATGCGAGCCATGAAACGACGGTCTTGGCAAATACTGTTACCGCACATAGGTGAAACACCTGTAGGGACGTGTTCTGCTAAGAATTCGAGCGTTTGCCGTTCTGCCTCAGCTTCAGTGGTTGTACTGTTTTGAACACGTTCCGTTAAACCTGAACCACCATGTTGTTTGGTATTCCATTCATCCATTGCTTCAAGGGCGCTATCTGGCTGGTGAATGGCGATAATCGGCCCTTCGGCGACAACATTAAGTTGGTCGTCAGTCACGATAGTGGCAATTTCAATTATGTCGTCGTTATTGGTATCTAAGCCAGTCATTTCTAGGTCAATCCAGATAAGGTTTTTTCTACTTTTGGCCATAATTTTTATTTTCTTGTTATGTGGGTGAAGGTGAACTTCTTGCCAGAGATTGTATCAAACGCTAAAGTGATTAGCATTGTTATGATTTTATTTGGTTGTTTGTAAGATGAATGGATTTAGTTTTCTTTTTATTACTGCGTTAGTGTTGATGACAGCACTGGAGTTATGGCTGTCGTTGCGTCAGTCTCGCCATGTTTCGGCACACAGAGATAAAGTGCCTGATGCGTTTAAGGAACAAATTAGTACAGAAGACCACCAAAAAGCAGCGAATTATACTGTGGCGAAAGGTAAACTGAATCGCTTGGATGGTGTGCTTGGCATGGTGGTGCTATCGCTTTGGACATTTGGTGGGGGCTTGGTAGTCTTGTCAGGTTTTTGGCAAAGCTTTGGCTGGTCTGATATCACGGCGGGCGTTTTTTTTATCCTAAGCTTCTTCATTTTGAGTTCAGTGATTGATTTGCCTCTTTCTTGGTATCGTACTTTCGTCTTAGAGGCAGATTTTGGGTTTAATAAGGTCTCGGGCGGTCTGTTTTTTTCTGATTTAGTTAAACAAACCATTCTGATGGTATTAATCGGTGCGCCATTGTTATGGGGTGCTTTATGGCTGATGGAAAGCACCGGTCAATATTGGTGGCTCTATCTTTGGGCGGCATGGATTGGTTTTACGCTATTGATGATGTGGGCTTATCCTGCGTTTATCGCACCACTGTTTAATCAATTCTCACCGCTGGAAGACGCTGCATTGAAAACACGCGTGGAAGGTTTATTGTCGCGATGTGGTTTTAAAAGCCAAGGTATTTTTGTGATGGATGGATCACGTCGTTCTGGGCATGGTAATGCTTATTTCACGGGGCTAGGCAGTAATAAACGGATTGTGTTTTTTGATACGCTATTAAAGACGCTTAATGATGAACAAATAGAAGCGGTATTAGCCCATGAATTGGGGCATTTCAAACGTAAACATGTGCTTAAAAACATGGGTGTCATGGCAGTATTAAGCTTGGTGAGTTTGGCGTTATTAGGTTGGGTCATAACCGAACCTTGGTTTTACGCTGGCCTAGGTGTGACAACACAAAGTAGTGCAATGGCACTGGTGTTGTTTATGTTGGTGATTCCTGTGTTTGGCTTTTTTATGCACCCATTGATGACAGCCATGTCACGGAAATATGAATACGAGGCAGATGATTATGCCGCTTCGGTATCAAGTGGGCAGCATTTGATTGAGGCCTTAGTTGCGTTGTATCAAGAAAATGCCAGCACATTAACACCGGATCCACTGGTATCAGCCATATATGATTCTCACCCGCCTGCGACATTGCGTGTTGCTCATTTGGAGGCGCAGACAACATAATGAGGCAGGGCGTTTTAGCGCTGTTGTTATTTTTTTATGCTGCTGTTGTGGTGGCTGATGGTAAAGCACTGCACGATAAAGCCTGTATGCAATGTCATGCGACATTGGTGGGGGAAGTGGTAATGCGGTTTATAATAAGCTAGAGAGTCGTATTACGAGTTTTAAACGCTTACAGGGCCAAGTTGCCAGCTGTGTTTTGGCAGCGGATGTCATGTGGTTACCTGAAGAGCAACGATAAGTTGTCAATTATTTGGCAAAACAATTTTATTAATTTTATTTTATTTCGAAAAGAGGCTGAGTGGTTAGATTTCAGAATTAGTTCGTTTTTCGTTTTTTATGATGGTTTTTGAGACTGTATCGCTATCTTTTTGGCTTGGTTGAAGTCACTTTTACCACTGCCTAGTTTTGGTAAGGCATCAACTTTAAGCAGTGTCGATGGTGATGATAATGCCGTTAGCTCTGTTTGCTTGATACATCGCTTGAGGTCTAGTTCATTGATTTTACCTGTATAGAGCAAGACAATACTTTCCCCTTTCTTATCATCTGGTAAGGTTGTTACCAATATTTCGGTGTCGCCAGAAAGCTGTTCATTAATACTTGCTTCGACGGCACTTAGACTGATCATTTCACCACCAATTTTGGCGAAGCGTGTAAAGCGGTCAACAATGGTCAAAAAGCCATCTTCATCGATATGACCTTTATCGCCTGTTTTGTACCAGCGAAGTCCCGACATTTCGACGATGCTGTCGGCTGTTTTTTCAGAGTCATTGAGATAGCCCTGCATGACCTGTGTGCCCCCGACAAGTATGAGTCCATCTTCACCCGTTGCTAATGTTTCTAGTGTATTGGGGTCAACAATACGCGTGCTACTACCGGGTAAGGGAAGACCAACCGTGCCGTCTTTATGGCCCGTTTGTATATGCCAGTCATCTGTGGATATGCGATCGGGGATATTCACCGTAGCGACGGGTGCCGTTTCCGTTGTGCCGTAGCCTTCAAAAATGGTTTTACCAAACTTCTGACCGAATTGGGCGCGAATTTCAGGGTTGAGTCTTTCGGCGCCAGCAACTGTAATACGAAGTGAGTCGAGCATTAAAGGATGGATGTTGTTATTTTTGTTAAATAGTCTTAGGAAGGTAGCTGTACCGCAGAAAATAGTTGCTTTGTAACGACTGAGACCCTTAGCGATATTAATGACATCAGTTGGATCAGGGTGGCAAATAGCAGGGATGCCCTCAACTAGGGGCATCAAGCTGGTCACGGTCAAACCAAAGGCATGGAAAATGGGCAGACTAGCGACAATGATGTCCTGTTCGCTGGTATCGAGTACATCAGCAACTTGTTTGATATTACTGATGATATTTTGGTGACTTAACATTATGCCTTTAGGTGAACCTTCGCTGCCACTAGAGAATAAGATGGCGGCTGTTTGATCGATATTGACTGCACGGCCGAACATTGCTTGAAGCCATTTAGCAGGCAGAAATGAAGCGGCGAACGTCGCGATTTTTTCACTTTTTGAGATGTCTTCACTAATTTCTTCAAGATAAACAGTATGGCAAGTTTGCAAAACCGGGCTGATCTCAATGCCTTTCTTTTCTAGTCTGCCGATAAAGCGGCGTGAGGTGTAAATTGTTTCAATTTCTGCTTTTTCTACTGCTGCTATGAGCGAGTCAGGATTAGCCGTAAAGTTGAGGTTAACTGCAGTTTTACCACTAATAAGTGTCGCAATATTAGCGATAATACCAGCACTGCTAGTCGGGATTAATAAGCCGATGTTCTGGCTTGTTTGTTGTTTAAAGCGTCGAGAGAATAGCAATGAGGCGACTAAGGTTTTACGACGTGATAACCTAGTATTAGTTTGGATGTCAGTTAAGCAATCACTGCTGCCACTTTCTTTGGCACGTTGGATAAAGGCCAAGCCTAAATTAGGTAGTTGCTCGGTGTATTGCTGCCAAGTTTGGATGGATAAATCGAAAACAGCTTGTTTAACTTCACAGGCATTTGATGAGATAGCTAAGGGATTACCAAAGCCGACGATGATGTCTCGACGAATCACTTGATTTGAGCGCTGTTGTAGATGTGGACCTGAGCGTGAGAACCGACTTCCCCAAAGGCCTCGAAGGTAAAACGGCAATATCACGCCTTCGACATCTGTGACGCAACGTTCAAAGCCTTTTTTAAATTCCCCTAATTGGCCATTACGGCTAATCGAACCTTCTGGGAACAGACAGACAACTTCACCTTGTTGAAGACACTCATTGATTGCGATTAAGCCATCTTTGCTACTGCTTTTTGAAATAGAAATGACGCCGAATAGATCGAGGAACCATTTTAGATACCATTTCTGATAAAGGGTTTTATCCATTACGAAACGGACAGGACGTGGACTGGCAATTTGGATAATGGCCCAATCTAACCAACTAATATGGTTACCTAACATGAGCACAGCACCTTGCGATGGCATGTTATGGAAGTCTTGAACGTTTATGCGATAACGGCTCGAAAACATCAACCCAGCAATATAATGCACCAAGGATTGGGGTAGCTTAAGGACGGTGTAGATAGCCCCAATCAAAGTAATAGCAGCTAAGGTATACAGCATGAATTGACTATGAACGTCCGCGAGTGCAGCAAACAGCGTAGCGACTAAAAAGCTCAACATCACGATATTTTGGATCCAATTGTTACCGGCGAGGACGGTACCCAACTGTTCGGTGCGTGCCCGAAATTGGATCATGGCGTTAAGTGGAATAATAAATAAACCACCAAACAAACCAAAGGTGAGGACAATACCTGCCAAGGCGAGTGTGCTGTCGAATTGAGGCAAAGCAAATAATGCCATAACCATGCCAAGAGCACCCACGGGGATGAGACCCAATTCAATATAATTTTTTGAAATTTTTCCGGCTAACAGCGATCCCAAAATGATACCTATGCCGGAACAAGCGAGTAAGCCTTGGATGATAATGGTGTTGTCGATGGCAAGTATTTCTTTCGCATAGGCAGGGAAGGTTGCAAGTACAGCTTGTGATACACCCCAAAAGACGGATAAGCCGATAATTGATAACCAAATAACCGAATCAAATCGGATTAGCTTTAGATTTGATTTTAATGATTGGCCGTTACGGTACTGTTGCCAATCGAAAGGAGTAGAGACGGCTTTCTGTTTGAAGTAGGGTAAGCGGGTGGCGAAGTACAGTTCGATTACACTACCTAAAACTAATAACCAACCTATGGGGGCAATGATATTAATAATATCTTGTTCGGTCGTGAACTGATGGCCTGCTAGCGCCATTTCAAAGAGGATAGAGAAAATGAACATGCCTAATAAAATGGCAATGATGGTGGTCGACTGTACGAAACTGTTTGCACTGGCTAGATTATCTTTACCGGTGATTTCACGGATGTAGCCATATTTAGCAGGGGAATAGAACGCACTTTGGACGGCGAGCATGAATGTCATCGCAAAGGCAGCTTCGAACCAGGCGAGATAGTAAAATAAAGTGATCAATAAGGTCAGCCCGACTGCTGCGATGGCGGCCCAACGCATGATTTTAGGTTTTCTGAAACGGTCGGCCAGAAAGCCAGAGGGTGTGAATAATAAGATGTAGGGCAATAAAATAAGGCCATTAACAATGGCCGTTAAGATGATCTGAGTCGAACCGTCATAAACCTTGAAAATGGTGTTCTGGATAATGATTTTATGGCCTAAGTCGACAAAGGCATTGAGAAAAATCATTACGATAAAGGATAAGAAGCCAGGCGTTTTTAGTAATGCAGTCATAGCATGGATCTCAAAATGGGGTTGGGCACATCATATCGGGCTAGTCATTAATAACGCGACTTTTAGTGTGAGAGTTGCTTCATATGTACCTAAAGGTATTTTTAATTAATACTTTTATAGTGTTTGGTGAATAATGGTGCAAACAGCACAGTTAATTTCGGTTTTGAAACAGTTTTTAAAAAGACATGGCTTTAGTTATCGCGATGTTGCTCGACGACTTAATTTATCAGAAGCGAGTGTAAAACGCTTGTTTTCTGATCATCATTTTTCTTTGAGTCGCTTAGATAATGTTTGCCAGATGATGGGAATGGAAATTTCTGACCTTGTGGTTGAGATGAATCAGCAGGCGATGGCATCACATATTTCTCAATTGACTGAGGAGCAGGAGCAAATTTTAGTAAGTGATCCCGTGTTGTTGTTGGTGACTATCTGTGTGCTAAACGGTTGGACAATGACTGATCTGCAATCACATTATCATTTAACACGACTTGATAGTTTGAATCTGATTGTTTTGTTGCCGTTGAATGTGATTTGACTCAGCATCGCTAATAATTTTTCTTGGGAACGAAATGGGCCGATTCAGCAATTTTTCCAGCAAAAGTTAGCGACAGATTTTTTTGATACCGGTTTTACGCAACGCCATGAATATTTAACGATGTTAAATGGCATGTTAAGTGATAGTGCAATGCAGACATTACAGCGTAAGCTTCATCAATTGGCGATAGAGTTTGAGGAATTGAATAATGTCGATCGTGCATTACCATTGGCAGAGCGCAAAGGGACAACTTTGGTGCTCGCCGCTCGTAATTGGCAATGTGGTTTGTTTGATGGCATTAGAAAGTCATCGTCCTAATTGTTCGCACTTAGAAATTACAACTTCACAACCCGTTGTGATTCCTAGGTTAGGCGAATAGCTAATACATCACATTTAGCGTGATGAAGGATGGCATTGGCGGTCGAGTCCAATAAGAGTTGAGTGCCATGTCTGCCATGCGAGCCTACAACGATAAGATCGACTTTATGTTCATCGGCGAGTCTGACTACGTCATAACGAGGGTTGCCAAATTCGACCCATTGTTGTTGTTCGGGAATAGATAAGACATCAGCAGCTTTTTTTACTTGAGTATTGGAATTGTCCAATGATTCATCTTATATTTCTATTGTGACATGATTAATGCCCTCATGAGCAAAGTCAGGGGCGAGATAGTTTTCTATCAGATGACAGATGCTGAGTGATGCTTGGTTCTGTTTTACCAGCGCTGCCGCTTTGTTGGAGACTTGGGTGGATTGCTCAGCCGTATCAATGGCAAGCAGAATGTGTTGATAGTTCGCCATAGCTAGTACCTCACATTAAAAGTTGAGGGCGAGTGATTAATTAACACTTACCCTGATAGTTATATACCCATCGCCCTCGTTTAGCATAAAGTATCACAATTCTTCATCCTCATTATCTGCGTTATTATTTTCAGCGATAGGGTGGCTATTCCCTGAAAATAATACCTTGCTAATGAGGCGGATAACAGCACTAAAACCTACGAAGTGAGGAATAGTGGGTATCGCTTATTTTTCGCTTTCTAGGAACCGTTCGGCATCAAGGGCGGCCATACAACCTGCACCTGCGGATGTGACCGCTTGACGGTAGATGGGATCTGAGACATCGCCTGCAGCAAAGACGCCAGCAGTGCTGGTTTGAGTGCCTTTCTGCAATGTGATGTAGCCGTGCTCCATGTCTAATTGGCCTTCAAAGATTCCGGTATTAGGTTTGTGGCCAATAGCGATGAAAACACCTTGCACAGCGACTTGCTGTGTACTGCCGTCTTCAGTGCTCTTGATACGGAGTTCAGTCACACCGGCATCGTCACCTTGTACTTCATCTAGGGTGTGATTCCATAAAATTTCGACGTTACCTTCTTCCGCTTTCTTCAATAGTTGATTACTGAGAATTTTTTCAGAACGGAAGCTATCACGACGGTGAATTACGGTGACTTTTGAAGCAATATTCGACAGGTATAAGGCTTCTTCAACAGCGGTATTACCGCCACCGACAACAGCGACGGATTGGTTTTTGTAGAAGAAACCATCACAGGTCGCACAAGCTGATACGCCGCGGCCTTTGAAGTTTTCTTCTGATTCTAAACCGAGGTATATTGCTGATGCGCCTGTCGCAATAATTAAGGCATCGCAGGTGTATTCACCTGCATCACCTTGAAGTTTAAAGGGACGTTGACTCAAGTCGGTGGTGTGGATGTGATCAAAAATAATATCTGTGCCGAAACGCTCCGCATGACGATGCATTCGCTGCATTAATTCGGGGCCTTCGACACCTTGGTCATCTCCTGGCCAGTTGTCGACATCCGTTGTGGTAGTGAGCTGTCCGCCTTGTTCAATACCTGTAATAAGGACGGGATCAAGGGCTGCGCGTGCCGCATAAACCGCAGCGGTATAACCTGCTGGACCAGAACCAAGAATAAGTAATCGGCAGTGTTTACTTTTAGCCATTTTCTCTGAACTCCATCATTTTATTATTCATAGACGGACAGGTTACGCAGAGATATTGTTTTGGTAAAGTAGAGACCGTATAAAATGTGGTAAGGTAAGCTGCCAATCTATTGGAATAACTGGAAATATTACATTGGCTCAAGCAACACGAGTAGCAAAGAAAGACAAAGCTGAAGTCGCGGTGGGCGCGGCGAGCTTTAGGTTGCGTGAAGCAGCATTGATTTTAGCTTTGGCTTTGGCTGCTTATTTATTACTTTCTTTGTCAAGTTATGCCCCGACTGATCCTGGTTGGTCGACAACAGGGACAAATGATGTGATCGCTAATAAAGGCGGTATTGTTGGGGCTTGGCTGGCGGATTCACTGTTGTATGGTTTTGGCTTTCCAGCTTATTTATCGCCATTGATGTTGGCGTTCAGTGGCTGGTTATTATTTAGTTGGGGTAAAAGTACTGATTCAGAAGGTGCACTTCATTTCTGGATTTTAAAATCGGCAGGATTGATTATTGCGCTATCTGCTGCAAGTGGTTTATCCGCATTGAGTTTAACGCCTTATGCAGGTTTATTACCATTGGGTGCTGGTGGTGTGTTGGGCGAATTAGTGGGTAATGGCTTTATTCCCATTTTTGGCGCATCGGGTACGACGTTATTGCTTTTAGCTGTATTGTTGACGGGCATTACCCTTTTCACTGGCCTATCTTGGTTGTTGATCATTGATAAGTTGGGTGCGGTTGCACTGTATGTCATGACACATGTTGCTCGCTGGCTCAAGGAAACGAAGGAAGCTTTTGCATCCAAACAAGCCAAGCAAAAACGGGCTGAAACGTTTAAAGAGAAAAGTACTAAGCTAACTAAACCAGCAAAAATACGTGTTGAGCCGGTGATAGAAAAACCCGTTGTCAGCAAGCGTGAAGAGAAAGAACGACAAGTGCCGTTGTTTGAGTCACAAGAACAGGGCGCAATGCCTGCTCTAGCTCTACTCGATATGGCGCAACCTAGCAAAGGTGGGTATACCGAAGGTGTTTTAAAGGCCTTGTCACGGCAATTAGAATTGAAGTTAAAAGATTTTGGTGTTCAAGTTGAAGTGGTCGAAGTCCAGCCTGGTCCAGTTGTCACTCGCTTTGAATTACAACCAGCACCGGGGTTGAAAGTGAGCCGTATTACAGGGCTTGCAAAAGATTTAGCTCGCGCAATGTCGATTACCAGTGTTCGGGTCGTTGAAGTGATTCCTGGTAAGCCGTTAATTGGTATTGAAATACCGAATGAGCTGCGCGATATGGTTCGCTTGAGAGAGATTCTTTCTTGCCCTGACTATGAAAATAGTAAATCTGTACTGACGATGGCATTGGGTAAAGATATTGCTGGTCGCCCCGTTGTGGCAGATTTAGAAAAAATGCCGCACTTGCTGGTAGCAGGAACGACCGGATCGGGTAAATCTGTTGGTGTGAATGCGATGATTTTGAGTTTGCTTTATCGGGCAACACCAGAACAAGTTCGCTTGATTATGGTTGATCCGAAAATGTTGGAATTGTCAGTGTATGAAGATATTCCACATTTGTTGACACCGGTTGTGACCGATATGAAAGAAGCATCGAATGCGTTACGCTGGGCTGTGGCTGAGATGGAACGTCGTTATCCATTAATGGCCGCGATGGGCGTGCGGAATATCACAGGTTATAACAAGAAAGTAAAAGAAGCGATTGATAAAGGCGAGCCTATTATTGATACGACGGTTGATGCTGTACCGGGTGAACCGCACCCAACGCTAGAACCGTTACCTTTTATCGTTATTATCATTGATGAGTTGGCGGATATGATGATGGTAGTGGGTAAGCAGGTTGAGGAGTCTATTGCCCGTTTGGCACAAAAAGCGCGGGCATCAGGCATTCATCTTATTTTGGCAACGCAGCGACCTTCTGTTGATGTCATTACGGGTTTGATTAAAGCGAATATTCCGACACGAATGGCGTTCCAAGTTTCTTCAAGAATCGATTCACGGACGATTTTAGATCAAATGGGAGCGGAGCAGTTGTTAGGTCAAGGTGATATGTTGTATTTGCCACCGGGTTCAGGGTTGCCTGAACGGGTGCATGGTGCTTTTGTTGATGATCACGAAGTACATGGTGTTGTGGACTTTTTGAAGAAAAGTGGCCAACCCAATTATCTGGAAGAAATAACCCAAGATATGAGTGAAGAAAGTGGCTCAGGTGCGATTACTGATGCCAGTGATGGCGAATCGGATCCGTTGTATGATCAGGCCGTCCAAATTGTCGTTGAATCCCGCCGGGCTTCGGTGTCAGGTGTACAGCGGCGTTTGAAAGTGGGTTATAACCGAGCTTCACGTCTGGTTGAAGCGATGGAAGCCGCTGGTGTTGTGTCGGGTATGCAGGCCAATGGTAGCCGTGAGGTGATTGCACCACCGCCAAGAGACTAGTTCAACCGTCGTCAGCTTGATGATGAAACGTTTTATCGTTAGCTTATATCGGATTGGGTAAGATTATCATCAAAAAGGGTTTTAGGATGGCGATAGCCAAAGTTCAATTAAGACAATGTGTGTTAGCGCTGATTTGTGTTTGTTTTTCTTCGCTAGCGATGGCAGGTGGTAGCGCTTCTGAGAAGCTGACAGCATTTTTACAAACAGTCGTGACGCTTAAATCGCAATTCGAACAAACTGTGTTGAGCCCACAGGGCGAAATCATCGAGCAAGCGCAGGGACAATTCATTTTGGAACGCCCAGGTAAATTTCGTTGGGATTACTTATCACCCTACCCACAAGAAATTGTTGCGGATGGCACGCGGATTTGGTTTTATGATGTTGACTTAGAGCAGGTCACTGTAAAGTCTCAGCAAGAAGCGTTAACCGATACACCAGCGACCTTGCTATCTGGTGAGATGTTGCCAGAAGAAAAGTATCAGGTACGTGATGTTGATTCATCGGATGGTTTCTCTTGGGTTGAACTGACCCCAAAAGATGCTGAATCCAATTTTCAAACGGTTCGTTTAGCCTTTGATCGGACAGGCTTGCGCCAGATGGTGATGCAAGACAGTTTTGATCAATACACGCGCCTGATTTTTAGCGATGTCCATGAAAATATTGTGTTGGATGAAGTGATATTTCAATTTGTGACACCCGATGGTGTTGATGTCGTTGGTGATGTTAATCAGTGAGTTTGTTTGAAGGATTAGAAGATCCGATGAGTCGGCCTTTGGCTGACCGTATACGGCCAGCGGATCTGGATAATTATATTGGTCAAAAACATTTATTAGCAGAAGGTAAACCATTAAGACAATCGATTGCTAATGGCCAGCCTCACTCCATGATTTTTTGGGGGCCACCCGGCACAGGTAAAACCACATTAGCCAAATTAATTGCGGGTTATTGTGATCGTGAATTTATCACGATTTCAGCTGTATTGGTAGGTGTAAAAGAGGTGAGAGCTGCTGTTGCCAGAGCGGAACAACTTCAACAAGAACAAGGCCGAAAGACAATACTTTTTGTTGATGAGGTGCATCGCTTTAACAAATCCCAGCAAGATGCTTTTTTGCCCTATGTCGAAAACGGTACGTTTACATTTATTGGGGCGACAACAGAAAACCCGTCTTTTGAATTGAATAATGCCTTGTTATCTCGCGCGCGGGTCTATGTGCTGACAGCATTAGGTGACGGGGATTTGCGTGAAATTATTGATCGCGCAATGGCAGATGAAACACTGGGTTTAGCACAACGCAATATTGAAATTTCCCCTGACTTACGCGATATGCTGGCACAAGCCGCTGATGGTGATGGTCGCCGTGTTCTAAATCTGTTGGAAATTGTGGTTGATTTGGCTGAGAGTCAAGAACAAACATCGGTTTCTGAAGATGATGTGTTGTCGGTTTTATCAGGAGGTGTACGTCGTTTTGATAAGGGCGGCGAAGCTTTTTACGACCAGATATCTGCTTTGCATAAATCAGTTCGTGGTTCAGCGCCAGATGCATCACTTTATTGGTTATGCCGGATGTTAGACGGTGGTTGTGACCCGGTTTATTTGATGCGACGTATAGTCCGAATGGCATCAGAAGATATTGGTAATGCTGACCCGCGCGGTTTGCGAATTGCCCTGGATGCGTGGGAAAGCTATGAGAAATTGGGCAAAGCTGAAGGAGAGTTAGCGATTGCACAAGCGGTGGTTTATCTCGCTTGTGCACCAAAAAGTAATGCCGTTTATAGTGCCTTTAATGCGGCAATGGCTGATGTGCGATCAGAAGGCTCAAGTGAAGTGCCTTTGCATTTACGCAATGCGCCAACCAAATTAATGAAAGATTTGGGTTATGCCAAAGAATATCGCTATGCCCACAATGAACCGGATGCTTATGCGGCTGGGGAAAACTACTTCCCCGAAGATTTTGCAGAAAGACGATATTATCAGCCTGTGAACCGTGGTTTGGAAGTTCAGATTGCAGATAAAATGGCAAGGTTGAGGAAGTTAGATGAAGAGGCAGAAAAAGGGCACTGATCTTCACCCCAAAAACTGGACACTAGTTTGTATTATAAGATGCTTTTTCAGCATAGTCAGATGATTGATAGTTTAATGTTGAATGCCGTCTAATTCGGTTGTAAAAGATTTCTATATATTTAAAATACTTTCTTGTGCCTGCTCTCTTGTTGAATAGGTATTCTCATAAATAAGCTCTGTTTTTAAGGTGGTAAAAAGCTTTCCACTACCTCATTATCAAAACAATCGCCTTTAGCACTCATGCTCTGCTCAATGTTGTTTTTGTTAAATAAAGCCAGATGATCATCAGCCCGATAAGTGGCACCTTGATCAGAATGTAATAGCACTTTTTGCTGACGCGGTTTGTTATTAATCGCCATGATCAGTACATCACGCACCAACGCAGTATTGTTATTATTGGCCATTGACCAACCAACCATCTTACGTGAATACAAATCGATAACGGTGGCTAAATATAACCACCCTTGTTTAGTCTGAATAAAGGTCGTGTCACTCACCCATTTTTGATTAGGTATATCACTGCTAAAGCTACTCACCAGTTTGTTGTTGGCAAAGTCTTTGTGATGACGTGCTAGCTTGGCTTTTTTATGTTTGATAAAAGTACTTGCTGCAATCCCATTTCGCTGCATGAAGGAGGCGACTTTATTTAAGCTGACCTTAATGCCTTTTGCCTTAAGATCATGATAGAGCCTAGGTGAGCCATATGACGGCTACTGGCTTTATAGCCTCTATCACATGTAATAGAGTAGATTGATTTTGCTTACTCCGTGAACTAGTAGGCTTACTCTTGTAGTAGTAATAACCACTTTTAGAGACCTGCATACACTGACATAACAGACTAATGGGATAATCCGTTGCTAGTTGTGCAATGAACCTAAACCTCAGCTCTTTAGTGTCTCGAAGTAAGCCTTGGCCTTTTTTAAAATGTCATTTTTGATGCGTGCCAAATCAAGCTCCTTTTGTAGCTGCTTATTTTGCTGCAACAGCTCTATATGTGTTGCTTTGTGATGGCTTGTACTGTTGCCAGAGGCGGTTCTTTTAAATGATTTATCTTGTTTTTTGTCCAACTCAAGCCTCCACCAATAAATCATGTTTCTGCGAACACCTAAATCTCTGGCAAGCTTTGCTATACAGATGTTGGGTTGCTTGGCTAATCTGATAGCTTCTAGTTTAAACGCTTTGGTGTAGGCGGTGTATTTTCTTGTCATTTTGGACTCCAATTGGTGTACATTTAGGTGTCCAGTTTTTTTGGGGGGGGGGGGGGGGGGGGTCCGTGCCCTTTAATCAAAAATTTTAA
>ENA-UZWV01014953-UZWV01014953.1-metagenome-genome-assembly--contig:-Day-3-1m-contig-14953_pt2 | contig 14468 bp, 9 predicted proteins | sample MGYA00260342_ERZ794902 | MGnify/ENA metagenome assembly ERZ794902
ATCATTGATTGTTAATTATCATACTGTTGTATTTGAAAATTTAAAACCAAATACATTGTATGCATACAGGGTTGGTTCTACAGAAAATTGGTCAGAATGGATTCAGTTCAAAACAGCCAATACCAACTATAACCCTACTCAATTTGTATATTTTGGTGATGCACAAAATGATATTTTAAATCACTGGTCAAGAGTTATTAGAATGGCATATCAAACTGCTCCAAATGCATCATTTGTTATTCATGCTGGAGATTTGGTAGACTCTGCTCACAAAGATAAAGAATGGGCTCAATGGTTTAAAGCAGGCGGGTTTATCCACAGTCAATGGACAGCTATACCAGTTGTGGGTAATCATGAATTTCAAAGAATGGATGGTTATGGAGGAGTAAAACCAAGAAGACTATCTATCCAATGGAGACCCCAATTTAATTTACCAGTTGAACAAACTTTAGACAGTAAGCTTCATGAAACTGTTTACACAGTTAAATACCAAGATATTCTAATAGTTGTTCTTAACTCTACAGGACTTTTAGAAGAGCAAACTAAATATCTTGAAGAAAAGTTAAGAAATAGTAATGCGAAATGGAAAATAGTTACAAGTCACCATTCTGTCTTTTCACCAGCTGAGGGTAGGGATTTTGAGTATGCCCGAAAAATATGGAAACCATTATTTGACAAGTACGGAGTTGATTTAGTTCTCAATGGACATGACCACACATATGCAAGAGGACATATCCCTGTAAAGTCATCAAATAATGATCAATCTGGAAATATTAAAACTTTATATATCACATCTGTAAGTGGACCTAAACAATACGAATTGGATGAAGAACAGATTAATAATTATGAATCCGATGGATATAATGCTGATAAATTTGGAAAACAAACTCAATTCTTCCAAGTTATTAACATAGAGAATGATAAGTTGATTTACAGTGCATATACAACTTTAGGAACTCTGTATGATAAAGCTACTATTACAAAGGACTTTTTAACAGGAAAAAAAAACATTTCTGACTAATAACATCATTATTTAGTTTGTTTATTTGATTAAATATATTTTCTATCTCTAAATAGCTATTTAAATCTTAACGTCTCCAAAATCTGATCATTTTAGTTCGATTTCATTCCATCTGCACCAAAATTATTTTTTTAAACAACTTTTATTTTTGAAGATAGTTTATTAAAAATGACATCAATCATATTCATTGAAATAGTAATATTTTATGCTAAAAAAATAACTCTTGAGCTAATTCAAAAGTGTTGGAATGGGCATCGATAATATTTTTTAGTTGAACAGAATAACCTCCCCCCATGCTCACTTGAACTGGAATATTTTGATCTTTACAAAGGCTTAAAACAAAACGATCTCTGGCTTTACAACCCGCAATAGACAGACCCAATCGACCAAGTTTATCTGTTTTTAAAACATCAACTCCGGCTAAATAAAACATAAAATCTGGCTCAAATAAATCGACCAATCTTGGAAGATGATTTTTTAAGGCGTTTAGATAAGCTCCGTCTTCAGTGTTGTCATCAAATGGTAAATCAAAATCACTATTTTGCTTTTTGAATGGATAATTTTTTTTACCGTGAAATGAAATAGTAAAAACAGAATCTTGATATTCAAAAATTGACGCTGTTCCATCACCCTGATGTACATCTAAATCAACAATCATAACTCTTTTAGCTAAATTATTATCTATCAAGTAATTAGCAGCTATTGCCTGATCGTTAAGCATACAAAATGCACCAGGTCTATCTCTAAAAGCATGATGGGTTCCTCCAGCTATATTCATTGAAATACCATTTAGTTGTGCATAATGCGTATTTTGAATAGTCCCTTGGGCTATCACATGTTCCCGCTTAATTAAATCTTCAGAAAGCGGAAAACCGATTTGCCTTGCATCTAATTTGGATAATGACAAATTGATCAAATTATTGTAATAGTCTTCATGGTGTGTTGATAATAGTAGTTGTTTTTCTATGGGTAATGGAGAGAAAAAATTATCTCTATTACAAATGTTTTTTCTGATTAAATGCTCTGGTATCAACTCATACTTTTCCATTGGAAAACGGTGTCCAATTTTAAGTTGATGTTTGTAAATTGGGTCAAAAGCAATTTTTAACATTTTACATTCATTTAAATCAAGTCATAAAACTAGTTGATTTTAAAATTATATTAAAGCAAACAAAGAAAAATTAGGCATTCTATGAAAATAAAATACTGACCTAAAATTATTGAATTTTACTACATCCTACTCAAAATAGTTCGATTTCAATCGCCTGCTCAACATGATTAAGCTCAACAAGTTTAACTTTGTAGCTCTTTTTTTTTAAAAATTTTATTTTATTTCTTCAAGTAAAACATCAACCGCTTTTTGCAATTGAGTATCTTCTCCCCTTGCTCCCCAACCTGGTTTATTCTTAACCAAATAATCAGGCACAGCAGGAGCATCATTTTCCATATTCAATCCAGATTTTTTGACATACCAAGCACGAAATGGCATCCGGACATAGCCTTTTGACAAACCATAACCTCCAGTAGAGATAACCGCACCAAAAGTAGGCTGACCTACTAATTTACCTAGTCCTAGATTTTTATAGGCATGTGAAAATATTTCTGCATTAGAGTAACTATTCTCGTTACACAAAGCCACAGTGGGTTTTGTATTAACTGATAAAATTGCTCGCTCATTAAAAGGGTAATTCGCTTGAAACTTTTTATTCTCTTTCTGTAAATTATTAGCTGCTCCTCTTGGAATTGTATACGCATGTTGATCTACATTCAAGACAGCCATTAAACGATCAGTAGTCCATCCTCCACCATTATATCGAACGTCAATTACAATCCCTTTTTTATCATATCCACTTGCTTTCAACTCACGCTCAAAACTTTCAAAACTTGGAGCATTCATTCCTCTAATATGAATATATCCTAGCAGACCATTTGAATATTTTTTTACCAATTCTCTTCTAGAGTCTACCCATGCTTCATATTGTAAAGTTCTTAAGGAATTCGAAGTTCTAATAACAACGTCTTTTCCATTACTTTTAGTTAATAAAACCTCTTCGTTTTTGGAATTTTTCAATAAACTGTAAAAATTAGTATTTTTACTTATAAGCTTATGATTTACGGCAGTGATAATATCTCCAACTTTTAAGTTTACTTTTGATTTATCTGCAACTGAATTTTTAAGTAAATATTCAACTTGAACTCCCTCTAAAATATTCTTTACCTCAATACCTAACAATCCAATGTTATCATTGTTTGTACGTTCAGAAGACTCAGCTCTATAACCCATATGGCTGGCATTTAATTGACCTAACAACAAATTATATACAAAACTGTAATCTTGCTCTGTACTCGCTTTTAATGCTAGTGGTTTGTATTTTTTAACCAAAGATCTCCAATTATAGTCATGAAAGTTAGGATCATAGAATCCCATTGTTAGCACGCGAGTACCTTCAAGGTAAATTTGTTGATTGATAGCAACAAAATCTTCATTGTATTTTGCAACATGAGAAAAAGAGGTGATTTTATCTCCATCAGGGTTTAATTCTTTTAATCTTCCTCCAGATGTAAAATAAAATTTACCATCAATATCTGCAACTCTTTCTACTCTTGAAGTTTCTTTTATGGCTTTAGGACTACTACCATCTAATTTAACTTTAAAAAAGCTTCTATTATTTGTTGATGGATTTGTTGCCGAATAATACACATATTTACTATCGGGACTAAACATGCCTCCATTCTCATCGTCTGGTAATCTGGTAATTCTATTGAGTCTATCAAAAATTCTATCCTTATCAATAGACACAATTACCTTCTTTTTCTTTTTCTTTTTATTATCGTTATCATCATCCTTTTCTTCATAATAGTCTCCATTTTCTCTATCTATTTTTGATTGTTCCCAGTCCTCCTTTTTTAGCCACACCATCCAAACATCATAATCTATTCCTCCCCTATTTCCACTTCTGTTGGAAACAAATGCTATTTTCTTACCATCCGGACTCCAAACTGGAGCTCTGTCACTTCTTGGGTGCATAGAAATATTAAACTTATCGTTAAAATTATCTACAGATTGAATAAAAATTTCACTATCAAAGTTCAAGTCTTCTTGAGAATATGCAATATACTTGCTATCTGGACTCCAACTTACATCTTCTGCTTCTGCCCAACCCGATGAATATGTTTTACTATTAGAAATCACTCCAGCCTTTATATCAGCTAACATTAAGTTTCCTCTACCTACTCTGTAAACTAATTGTTTGTGATTTGGTGAGACCAAAATATCATAAACATCTTCTTTGCTATTTGTAAGTTTCGAGACTGAAATTTTCAAACTCCTTTCTAATCCAACAAGGGTATCATTAGAAACAGCCATGTATATTTCATTATGTCCATCTCTATCAGAAACAAATAACAACTCTGTATCACTAATCCATTGTGGGTTCCTATCCCTATAAGCATGGTTACTTACATTGTTAGAATTTTTTCTGTCTTTATTTTTTTGCTTGACAAAAATTTCTCCATTAATTTCAAGAGCAATTAATTTACCGCTAGGAGAAATATCAAAATCTGAGATGTCTGAGGTTGTAGAAACTTCTTTTTCGGTTTCAAATTTATAATCTGATTCTATTTTCAAGTTTATCTTTTTTGACTTTCCCTTTTTTAATTGAAATAAATCAAAAAGGGTTGTGTAGACTACCGTTCCTTGGTTACTTACAGAAAATGATACAACACCACTTTTATTTTGACTGGTCATTTTTTTTGGGGTCTCTTTTACTGAACCATCAGAATTTATGGATTGCCGATAAATATTATAACGACCACTTTCAGCACCTATATAGTATAAATTACCAGCTGCATCCCACAATGGTGAATGATCATTCTTTTGTGAGGAAGTCACTTGAAAATAGCTCCCTGTTTTTATGTTATAAATCCATACATCTCGTTGGGCTGAACCTGAATAATCTTCTCTAGAAATTTTACAAGCTCCTTTAACATAGGCCACCAAATTTCCATCAGGGGAAACAGTTGCCATACTGCCTAGATCAGTTATAAATCTTTGCGGAGTGCCACCATTAGCATTGACATGATAGATTTGCTCATCCCATTCAGGCCCTTTTAAAACTCTAGTTGTTGCAAATACAATATTGTTGGAGGATGTCCAGTCATAAGGAATATCTGCTGTTGGATAATAGGTTAATTGTTTAGGTGAACCTCCATTTTTTTTAATCGTAAAAACATTATTCGCTCCTTTTCTGTTTGAAGAAAAGGCGAGTTGATCACCAGAAGTATTCCAAACGGGATTACTTTCATAACCCTCGTGAATGGTCAGCCGTTTTGTTTGTTGAGAATTGAAATTATAAATCCAAATATCTCCTTGAAAAGAAAAAGCCATTTCTTGAGCATTTGGACTAATTCGAGGCATACGAATCAAAGAATTTTGTGCTTTGAGTAGTCCTGTTATCAGCATAAAAAACATGATATATAATTTTGAAGTCATAATTTTAAATTGTTATATGTTTATTAGGGACGCTAATTTAAAAAAAAAAAAATCTAATTAGATTGAAAATAATTCAATAATAACTTTTAACTTTTTGAAATATTTATTGTTGTATTTTGATTAAATTTTGCTAGATTAGGATGTGAGTTTAATTTCTACTATTTCTAATGGTCCAACAATATAGAACTAAATTATTTTTATTTTTAAACTTAATTTGTATTTCAAATTTGATAGCACAAGAGACATCAATTTTTGATATAGCAAGGGGTGGTTCCTTGTCAGAACTCAAGAATATAATTAAACCTGATAGAAGCATTATAAACACAATTAGTGATAAGGGTTACTCAGCTCTAACTTTAGCTTGTTATTACAGTAATAATGAAGTTGCCTCTTACTTAATAAAGCATGTAAAGGATATTAATTCAAAAAGCAGTTATGGAACTCCTTTAATGGCCGCTGCAATAAAAAAAAATTTTTATTTAGTTAGATTATTATTAGAAAATAAAGCTAATCCTAATTTGACTGACAAAAACAATTCTACAGCATTACATTTTTCTGTAATTTTTGATCAACAGAAAATAATCAAATTATTAGTTAAATATCAAGCTAATCCAAATATTAAAGATAATCGAGGAAATACTGCATTAGATTATGCTAAAATTATCAATAATAATGAAATCATTCAACTATTAAAATAAACTTAAGATGAAAAATTTAGTATTAATTCTTTATTTATCAATTTCATCTTCGCTAATAGCACAAATTGTTACTACTGGAACACAAACATTACTGCCAGGGTTCACCACAAATATTGAAATAGATGGAAATACATTTACTACTAAATTAATATTATCAGGGCCTTCAAATGTATGGCTAGCCATCGGTTTTGGAAATTCAGAAATGAATGGGACCGATATTTTTATGACTGATGGTAGTACTATTAGAGACGCATTTTCAGAGCCAGGGCCGTCGTCTTCACTAGAAAGACCTGTTCCTGCTCAAGATTCACCTGGAAATGAGAGTGGTGATTGGAACTTAGTATCAAATACAGTTACTGAGGGAACTAGGACAATAGTAGCAACTAGAATAAATAATACTCAAGACTCAAATGATTATATTTTTGATGTTACGGCATCTTCATTGTCAGTAATTTATGCTCATGGTGGCACTTCAAATTATGCTTGGCATGGTCCAGATAACAGAGGTGCTACAGTCTTGGCCATCAATACATTGAGTTATGAGGAAAATAAATTTTTAAGTTTTGATATTTCCCCAAATCCAGTTTCAGATTTATTGAACATAAAATTACCAACAGTAACAAAAAATGCAGAGGTTGAAATTTTCGATTTTACAGGTAGATTAGTAAAATCAAAAAAAATCTCATATGACGATAGAGATTTAAATGTCAAAAAACTTTCTAATGGAATTTATATCATTAGAATAGCTACACTTGATAAAATTGGGTATAAGAGATTTATAAAAAAATAACTTAAATTTTATTATTATATTTAAAATGCAAGAAAATCATGAAATTTTAAATATAAAAATCAATTAAATTAGTTTATTCAATGCAAAGATTACACTGCCCCAAAATTAAAACTTGAGAGTTATCAACTCTACGATTTGGGATTTCCGGAATAGTAACATTAATTTCTAAGCAATCTACAATTCCACATTCTGTACACTGAAAATGAGGATGAATGTCCTTATGATTTTTTTTTGAGCAACCCTTGCATTTAGCGAACCATTTAACTCCATTAGCGTCTAAAAAGAAATGTAACAAACCGTCATCTACAAATTTATCCAATAATCTATACACTGTTGTCTTATTAATTTTATCTCCAAGACGTTTAACTAATTCGATAGCAGAAATCGCATTTGAATCTTTATCAAATTCATTTAATAACAATCCTAATGCTTGAGTTTTTCTAATAATTCCCATAAAACAAATTTAATAAAAAACAATGTTGCATTAACAAACAGTATAAGTTTTAAATGTAAAAAACACCAGTATGAAAAGATTAAATATTTAGCTCAATTTTATTAACTGAACACAAAAGATTATTTATTCTTCCAAAAAGATTTATAAATCAAACTTTTAATACTGAACCAGAAAGCAAAAATTCCTAAGAGATTAAATTTAGGTGACTTACCTTTTCCTATACGCTGAATTTGAAGTTCATACCAGGGTAATTCAACTCCACCAAGTTTATCTAAAAATTTAACACCAATTTTTGGAATAGGGGTTTCTAATTTTTTTATCGATCCATCAAGAATTTGATTTCCCAGATTTGGATATAAACAAAAAGGCCTTGCCAAACCTATTACCTCTAAATGACCGTTCTCTAATGCTTTCTCCATTACAGAAACAGAACGAAAACCACCTGTAAGGATTAAGGGAGTATTTATCAGTTTTCGTGCTTTTTTAATGTACTCTAAAAAATAAGCTTCACGAGCTTTCGTACTTTCTTTAATATCTCCTTGAATCATAGTAGGCTTCTCATAAGTCCCACCGGAAATTTCTATTAAATCAATTCCTTCATTTTCAAGGAGATTAATTACCTCAACAGAATCTTTTTCTGTAAATCCACCTCGCTGAAAATCTGCAGAATTAATTTTGATACCTATCGGATAATTAACCCCTACCTGGTTTCTAATTTCACGATAAATTTCTAAAACAAAACGGGCTCTATTAGAAACAGAACCACCCCATTTATCTGATCTTATATTACTATTAGGAGATAAAAACTGACTAACTAAGTACCCATGAGCTCCATGAATCTGACAGCCGGTAAACCCTGCTTCTTTTAAAATTCTAGCGGTATTCCCAAAACGTTTAATAATACCCCATATATCCTCTTCTTTTAAAGCTATCGGGAGTTTAAACATTTTAGAAGCATTTCCCATTTTTAATGGTAAAGCAGATGGTGCAAATACCTTTCTATTAATCGCCGAAAAAGCTTGTCTTCCCGGATGATTTATTTGTGGCCAAAGATGAACACCAGTTCCTTTTACTGAATTAGCCCATTCTTTTAATAATTCAAAATTTTTATAATCTTCAACAACAACATTTCGTGGTTCACCTAATGCCAATGAATCTACCATAATATTTCCAGTAATAAGCAAACCAGGGTTCCCTTTAGCCCAAATCCGATATGCATTGATTAAGCCCTTACTGGGAGCATGGTATCGTGTTCCGAAGTTCTCACTCATAGCAGATTTTGCAATTCTATTTTTTAAAATAGAGCCATTAGGTAAAGTTAGTGCAGAAGCGATGTGTTTCATATGCCAAATATATTTAATACATCAAACTAAACAAATAATAAGAATACAGATATTCAATTTTGATCAAATTTAAAATTAAGCGTAGTAAACTTTATTTTTGTTTTGGGAAAAATCGTTTTGGCTCAAAACTTGGCATTGCATTATCAATTTGTTTTCCTAATCCAACAGGTTTAATTTTAGCTTCAGAGATACGAGATTTTAGAACAGTAACCAGTGAATCTTTAGTTGATAAGTAATCTACATTGTTAGCTAAGTTTTCTAGCTCAAATTTATCAAATTCGTGATCATATAGCTCATAACTAAAACCCCCTTTATATAGCCATTGGTTTAAACGATACCGATTGGTTTGTATCCCATAACCCTGAACTGTTTTGTTTTTTATAGTTATCTGTAACTCAGTTAAAGCACTAGTTCTAACGACTACATCAGATTTTTCAAAGTATGGGACCAAGCTTTTACCACTCACAAAACTAGGAGTTTGGAAATCTACCACATCCATAATTGTGGGGTATAAATCAACTAATTCTACTGGAGAATCTATGACTTGATTAATATTTTTAACATATGGTCCAGAAATAATTAAAGGAACTCTAGTCGCAGCTTCAAATAGTGTTTGTTTTTGCCAATGGCCGTGTTCTCCAAGATGATAACCATGATCAGAAGTAAACACAACTATTGTGTTTTTATCTAATCCTGTAGCCTTGAGTTTATCTAAAACACGTCCAATTTGGGCATCCATAAAACTTGTAGTCGCATAATAAGCTAGCTTAATTTCTTTAGCTAAATCAGGATCTAAATTAACTTGTTCTTTTTTACTACGAACAGAGATGGCAGCAGGCTCTGGAATAGTGTTGAGATAAGTATCATTGCTTTGTGGAACTGTAAAATCATTGCTATCATACAAATCAAAATATTTTTTTGGGGCAACAAAAGGAACATGAGGTCTGTAAAGACCATAGGCTAAAAAGAAATTCTCACCACTTTTAGAAAACTCATCTAAAAAATTTATTGTTTCTGTAGCACCAATTCCATCTGTTTGCTCTTCGTCACTACCATCTGCTTTAAACCAACTTAAAGTTCCACCATCAAGCTTTGATTTTAATCCATTTAATTTACATTCTTCTATTTTATCGCGACCGTACGGGTTTACTGTTCGATCCCAAGTGTATGTGTCGTCGTGACCAGCAGTCCCAATATCTCTGGGGTTGTGATAATGATAAATTTTACCAACCCGAACTGAATGGTAATTTTTCATTCTAAATTTTTGTCCAAGAGTGATAACATTTGGAATTGTTTGACGGACATATAATCTTAATTTTTTTGATTTTGTTTGATCTGGATACAATCCAGTCATAATAGAAACCCTTGAGGGACCACACAAAGGATATTGAACATGCGTATTACTAAAAAGAAGTCCTTCCTTAGCAAGTTTATCGATATTTGGTGTAATAGCTATAGGATCCCCGTATGCACCTAAGGCACAATTTAAATCGTCTGCTATAATGAATAACACGTTAATTTTATTAGACTGCCTAGAGGGCTTTGAACCGGTAACAGAAATGAATAGTAAAGTTAAAAAACTAAATTTTAAGAGCTTCATGTGAGTTTAAAAAATTAAATATAACTAATAATCTACATTCTATTGTTTTTTATTTGACTCTAAACCTCCAAAGTCATTGTCTGAAATATATCTTAATTCTTCAATAGACATATTATTTCCATAGCTTTTCTTTAAATGATACAACTCGGTCTTTAGACGATTAATTAGTGAAGCATGGCTAGGGTTATCAATTAAATTATTAATTTCAGATGGATCATTTCGTAGATCATAAAATTCCCAAACATCAATATTATAATAAAAGTGAATTAGCTTATAACGTTGATCTCTAATACCATAGTGAGGTTGCACACGGTGATAATAAGGATATTCGTAATAATGATAATACATTGATTGTCGCCAATCCTTAGAAGTATTCTCTTTTAAATTCTGAAAGAAGCTTTTACCTTGAATATTTTCAGGAATATTAATCCCAGCCATATCCAATAATGTTGGAGCAAAATCAATATTTGATATAATATCATTTACTATTGTTCCTGACTTAATCACACCAGGATAACGAATAACGAATGGCATCTTCAAAGATTCTTCGTACATAAATCGCTTATCAAAAAAACCATGTTCTCCTAGAAAAAAACCTTGATCTGAACTATAAATGACTATAGTGTTTTGTTCTAAATCATTATCTTTTAGGTATTTAAGAACCCTACCAATGTTATCATCTACCGATCTAATTGTTGCTAGATAATCTTTGATATATTTTTGATATTTTAAGTTGCGATTTTCTTGGGAGCTTAACTTTTTAGAGAGCTTTACTGTTTCACCAGGCTTAAAACCATATTGTAGCCATCTTCTTTGCTTTTTTAGCGTTAAGGAGTCTGGTGGTAGCATTTTCATGTCTTGCCTACTAAAATAATCCACTGTCATTTCGGTATCTCCTGCTGTAAGCTCCCTGCCTAAATAGCTATCATTAAAAGTTGAAGGGTACGGCATTTCTATATCATCCCATAAATCCTCATATTTGCTGTCAGGGGACCATTCTCTGTGAGGTGCTTTGAACTGTAATAGCAAGCAAAAGGGTTCATCTTTATTTCTTTCTTGCAACCACTCTATTGCAAAATCAGTGGTTAGATTTGTAGCATATCCCTTTTCTTTTATTTTATTTCCATAATCATTATAAATGGGATCCCAGTAAAGACCCTGTTCTCCTTTAGAGATATGATATTTAAAATAATCGAACCCAACAGGCTCAGATGCTAAATGCCATTTTCCAACTAATGCTGTCTGGTATCCAGCTTCTTGTAAAGCCTGAGGATAAGTCCACTGTTGATTATTAAAAACTCCCCCTTTGTAATTCTTATAATATCCATTAACGTGGCTGTATGTACCTGTTAGGATCGAAGCTCTACTAGGGCCACATATTGCATTAGTACATAGGACATTTTTAAGTATAGCTCCCTCTGTTGCTATTCTATCTATATTGGGTGTTGGAGCTAGATCTTTAAAAAGACCTCCATAAGCAGATATAGCATTTGTAGCGTGGTCGTCTGAAAAGATAAATACAATATTTGGAGACTTATTGGTAACTGATTTTTCTTGGCAGTAACTTAAAGTTATTATGAAATATATGATCCAAAAAAAGGACTTATTAAATTGGTTTTTCACAGGTTTGTATTGTTGACTAATGATAAGAATTGAATGATTCAATTGGTTTATTTTTCCATGAGATACCAGGTTTCCACTTAGGTGCTTTAACTTGATTTAAATATCTATCCAAGGCATCTTCAAGTTTCTTTAACTTTTTTGGAAATACTGAGGCTAAATTATTTTCCTCACTAATATCCTTTTTTATATTGAATAAGAGAAGTTCATTATTATCATAAAATTTAATTAATTTGAAATTATCAATAATGATAGCAGAATGTGCTCTTTTTAATGCAATTCCATTTTCGTACGGAACATGAAAAATAAGACCTTCAGAAAAGCGATTTATTATCCCTTTGCCAGGATTATTAAGAAGGTTTTTAAAACTCCCTCCATCCAAATTAGTTTTATTAAAAGTTGTTCCACCAGCTAATTCTACAATAGTTGGTAATAAGTCAGAAAACGTAATTGGAATTGCAGATTCAGATCCAGCCATTATTTCAGGACCGGATATTATAAAAGGTACACGAATACCACCTTCCATTGCATCCCACTTACCTCTGCTTAAAGGATAATTTGAACCTTTTGTATACTTAGGTTTAGGAGGCATAATTGGGACAGCTCCATTATCAGAAGTGTAAATAATATAGGTGTTACTCTCCAATCCTAGTTCTTTAACACGGTCTAATAATATACCAACTCCAGAATCTAAATCTTCAGTCATAGCAGCAAATCCTGCGTGATTTTGATGTAGTCCTCTATCTATACTCTGGTATTTTTTAAGTGTTTCTTTACGCATCATTATATCAGAATGAACCGCATAATGAGAAACTTGCAAAAAAAATGGAGTCTTAGATTTCGCTTGACTTTCAATAAAATCAATAGCACTTTTGGTAGTGCTAAATATCTTTTTAGGATCATCTGAAATAGTATTTTTCCATTGTTTTTTATTTGATTTATGGTTAAAAACACCATCTTTATTTCCAGTAATACCATCACTTTGGTCATATCCAAGAACTAAAGGGTTAACATCAATTCCCCATTTACCAAAATGAGCAGTGGTATAGTTAGAGTTAATTTTTTTCAATAATTTAGGAATTGTTAATGGAGTTAGATGATTAATATGGTTAGTATTCATTCCTACTCTAATCATTTTAAGCCTCGCTGGTGTCTGTCCAAACTGAATACTATATCGTGAGGGAGAACATACCGGTGCACTTGCATAAGCACTAGAAAAACGCATTCCTTTGTTTGATAATGCTTCAATATTTGGAGTTTGATGATAATCACTTTTAGATTGAATTTCATTATCTGTCATTTGAACAGAAGTTCCATTCCAACCCTGATCATCTGCCAAAATAATTATAAAATTTGGAGATTTGTTGGTTTGATTTACCATTGATGATTTACATCCTAAAAAAAATGGTAAAAACAAAAAAGTCCAGAAAGATAAACGCATAAAATTTTTATAAATAATCATTAGACAACTAATTTACCAGACAAAATAACTAGCAGATAATAGGATTTAACTACATACTATTTAATCCTCTTTGAATTCATAACTTTTTTTAACCACCAATCTCTATTTGGATTATACTTAAATTGTTTTTTTAATAATGTTGCCTGTTCCCTAAGATCCTGCTCCACAGCATCATAACTAGGATCATCAATCAAGTTAGTCATTTCTCCTGGATCTGTTTTGAGATCATATAATTCGTCTATATCATTTTTAAGAAAACAATCAATTAGCTTATATCTATCAGTACGAACAGCAATTTGATTTGGTCCGGCGTAGGGCCAGTAAGTGTCTTTAAAATATTCGAATAAAATTGCATCTCGCCAATCATCTACTTCATTACCTTTTAATAGATCAACCATCGACTCTCCTTGCATGTAATGAGGTATTTTTAACCCAGCTAGATTTAAAATTGTTGGTGCTAAATCAATATTCAAACATTTCTGTTTTACAATAGTATTTTTTTTTATTAATATTGGATAACGTATGAGCATAGGTACACGCATAGAGTTTTCATATGCTAAACGTTTGTCCAAATAAGTATGTTCGCCCATAAAATAACCATTATCACTACTGTAAATTATTACTGTATTGTCTAACTCACCCGTTTCCTCTAAAGTGGCTAATACTTTTCCTAAAGACTCATCTATTGATGACAAACATCTTAAAAGATCCATATTTCTATCATAATTAATAGGCCACTCTACCTCGGGCAATTCTAAAGGAATAGGTAGGTTTTTTTTCCAGTTAAATCCAAATGTTTTTTTTCGTTGCCATTCTGGCTTACCTTTAAATGTTTCTTTATGAGTATCATATGGAGGTATTGGTAGTTCTTTATCAATATATATACTTTTATGTCTAGGAGCAGGCAAGTGAGGCTGATGTACAGCTTTATGCCATAAATTCATACTAAAAGGTTTGTCTGAATCTCGTTTATTTTTCAACCAGTCAA
>ENA-UZWV01014001-UZWV01014001.1-metagenome-genome-assembly--contig:-Day-3-1m-contig-14001_pt1 | contig 14371 bp, 10 predicted proteins | sample MGYA00260342_ERZ794902 | MGnify/ENA metagenome assembly ERZ794902
GAGTCCACTAGTATCTATTGTGACACCAGCAATCTGCGTATCTACATAAGTTGTATCTGCCTTACCAGCAAGAGAAGTTGTCATAGTAGACGCAAAGTTTGCATCATCTCCAAGAGCAGCAGCTAGTTCGTTCAANNGCGGCAGGAGCAGCATCTACAGTTGCAGCGACTTCAGCAGTAATTGCTGAATTCATCTCTGCGGTAGTTGAATAACCTGATAGATCAACATCAGCGTTAGCAACAGCTGTTGCAATAGCAGAATTCATCTCAGTGGTAGTTGAGTATGGAGAAAGGTCAGTATCTACCGAACTTACTTGAGTCCATTCAGCATACTGAGGCCAAGTTGCATAAAGTTTTCCTCCATGATTCGTGGAGTTGCTGTAATAACCACTAGTTGAAAAAATAATACCAGCAATTTTTTTATCCTGACTGAAATAGTATCGAGAGTCCTGTCCTGGCTTGGTATACCATGTGTTATAGTTATCAACGATAACTTCTGTGGTACCGTCTTCATATTTTAACCAACCAATAAATATTTCGTTACCGCTCGATTGCCCCACGGTGTCCGATTCGAACCAGTCTAGGTATACTGGTGTAGAGAATTCTACCCATGACTGTCTTTGACTTTTAGCGTAGTCGTAACTATTATAATTCCATGAGGCTCCTAGTTGACTTCCATATGCATTATTCCATCTAACTGTGTTTCCATTATGAATAAAGGTGCTTGGTGTGGAAGAAGTAATTCCAGCAAACGCAGGGCTCGAGATACCAGAACCACTAGACTTATGAACAGAACCATCAGTACTATCAATCCATATTTCATTACTAGATGATGTTTGTGGAGCAGAATCCTGAACATATAACTTAGTAGAGATGCCTAAACTATCTTGTAGAGTTTGTACTTCAGCAGAAGTTGCTTTACCAGCAAGAGCAGTCGTCATAGTAGATGCAAAGTTTGCATCGTCGTTTAGAGCAGCAGCTAATTCATTTAATGTATCCAAACCAGCAGGAGCAGCATCAATTGCATCAGCAACTGCACCGTCTGCATATGTTTGTGCTTCTGTTTTAGCAGTAGCAATTGCAGTTGTCATCTCTGTAGTATTTGGATAACTAGATAGATCTGGATCTGCATTAGCTACAGCATTATCAACATAAACCTTAGTGGCAATTACTGATTGGTCTACTTCGATACTACCAGATACAGTTGTTCCAGATAAAGTAACCTTAGTAATCTCCAAAGTCATCTTGTCTGTACCAATCATTCTGACATAGTATGCGTTTAGAGCATCCGTTACGTACAACCCACCATGGTTATATTGGTGTTCATTAAGTCCGAATGAATGTGTATGAACAACAGTGTCCATATCATCTTTATGATAGAAATATACAGTGGAAACGCCGGCCAAATCTGAGAGATGTAAGGCTAGGTAATCTCCCATATGTACTTGTCTAACATATAGATGTGCACTACCAGACCCTATTGCACCAGCTGGGAGATCGTGATAAGACACTGTATCGGTAGATATGTCATAACTCATCCGGATATAGTTATGGTTCTGGTTGGTTTGGATATAATTAGAAGCTATTATAAAAACCTTGTCACCTATAATAATAGGTTCTGGCATATCTGGCGTACCACCAGCACTGCCGTTTTCAAAGGCAGGAGAATCAATAGCAAATGCTTTGGTTCCAGAATCTAAGTTAACACCGATAACAAACCCGTCATGCAAGATACCAGTTTCACGGCCAGCCATAACAGCGATATTTCCATCAATCGACAACCCCGTATAAGGATGTAAGTCGGTTACACCAACACTTGTAGATGTGATACTGACTTGAGTGTCAGTACTCATATCATACTTGATGAATTCACCATAAAAAGTAGCGTAGTATACATCACCGATTATCTGAGGCCTTCCTTGAAGGACCTTAGTGCTATTAAGGACGAAAGATTTATCAACACTTCCGGTGGAAAGATTTATTTTATAGATTCTGTTACCATAACCCTCTTCCCAAGCACATGTGTACACATGTGTTTCTGTCAATACAGATGCAGGGGCCTTTAATTGGCGAGAAATACCAACAACCGCACCAAAAATAACACTATCACTAACGTAACTATATGTTGGGGTGGTTTGGTTTTGATAATAAACGTCTAATTGTCCATGGGCATCATTCAGAACACCTACAATAGTCCAATCCCCGACTTTTTGAAAAGTTTCATATCGACCAGCTGCTTGCACACCAAACTTCTGGAATGTTCTAGTTGACGGCTGAGGATCTGGTGCGGTTAATGATGTTTGACCAGTGAAAGTAGGGACATTTGAAGACATGTCATCTTGTACTAGTGAATCTTCCGCAGAAAAAATACCTGTTCCAAAGTCAGATTTCTGTACCGCAGTATCAGCTTTAGCACCTTGAGCAGTAGTTGCAACACCACTTGTTAAAGTGTTATTAATTGTAGCAATGTCAGATGTGTTAGTTGCGACATTTGCCACTAGGTTTGTATCTGCATCTTGGAATGCAGTTACGATTTCTTGAAGTGTATCCAGAGTTTCTGGAGATGTTCCTAAAATCGCAGTAACTTGCGATTGTAGGTCTGCGATGTCAGAAGCAGTTAAATCTGCTACCGCATCAGCAATTGCGCCTGCGACAATTTTGCCGTCTGCGTCAATAACAGTAACGTCGTTGATTGATAGTTCTCCAACTATGTCAGCTCCGTTCTGAATTCTAAATTTTTTATTAGTACTCATTTTTAAGTATACCTTTTAGAATGGTTAATTGGAAACTGGACTGATTCCAGTCCCGATGAATGAAAGTAAAAGGACTTCACTTTCGATTAGTTATATGTTCTGAAGACCAGAACCTATTTTTAATACCTCCAACCCAAAGAGGTTGGAGGCATGTTCAAAAAAGAGAAATTATTTCTCTGTTGTTACTATTTATTAAGATTTTATACCACTGTTTTGAAGAGCATATTTTAACTCGTCAACTTGACATTGGAGATCCATAATAGCAGTCATCATTTCATGAGACACTGGACCTTGCGTTCCGGTTGGTCCACGTGAACCAGTCTGACCTTGGTTACCAGTTTGTCCTGGCTCACCTTGCGGACCTTTTGGTCCTCTAGCACCAGTGGGTCCAGCTGGGATATTTTGGACAGCAGCATTTAATTCATTGATTGCACCAACAATAGTGTCGGCATCAGTGTCTAAAGAACCCGAACCAACAGATGAAGATAAAGACCTCACCGATGTGGAATTGTTCTTAATCAATGTTTGTAGATCATTATCAGCAGTTTTAAAAGATGCAACGATCTCTTGAAAAGTATCTAAAGATTCCGGAGAGGAACCAAGGATCGCATCTACTTGTGACTGTAGACCAGAAATTCCATTTGATATGGACTCTGACACAAATCCGTCAATAGCAGCTGGAGCAATAGTTCCATCAGGATTTATTACTAATTGATCACCTACACGTACTGTACCAGTAATATCTACACCATGTTGTATTCTAAATTTTTTACTAAGACTCATTTTACTTTACCTTTTAGAATTAATTAAAGGGGGGTGGAAACCCACCCCCGATTTATGGTTTGTATTATACATCTACATACGTAGCAGATACTGACACGACTGCACCAGCACTTACTGCGGTATACAACAACTCAACACTTGAACCAGTTATACGAACATCGGTGTCACCCAGTAGGGATGAACCAGTGTATAGGATACCGTATTCAGTGATATATGAGTCTGTTCCGTCATGGATGACTAGACATTCACGAGTTTCGAACTCACCATTGTTCTCTACAGTTACTACATACTTAGCAGAACGATATACTGCTTTGTTGAATGTAGATACTACTGTAGCAGAAGTTCCGGCAATGATGTCGTTACCCTGTTCGAATACCTTGATGTTATCAGCAAGAGTCTCAAGACCAACAGACTTAGGATCTAGTACACCAACTGAGTTAGTAGACTGAGCAATCACAACTGCCTGTGTACCAACTGGTAGAGCAGCGTTGAAAGTGATCTGTTGGTTAGTAGCATCAATCGAGTAGTGAACCGATGGATCCTGAATAACACCACCAACGAATACCATTGCGTTAGCTTCTAGAGTGTAGAAGTCCAAAGCAAACATAGTCTGTGCACCGTCACCAGAAATAACTTGTCGTCTTGAATCGTTGAATGACAACTGAGCAGGGTTAACTAGTTCGATACCAGTACCATCAGTCTTAACACGAGCAACAAAACCGTTCTTATTTACTAGATCAGCATCAACAACATCTTCCAACTCAACGAATGCCTTACCAGTTGATACTGATAGAACACCAGATGTGTTGTCATAAGATACGTTACCTTCACCGTCTACATCTGTGACTGCAATTGAAGCACGAGCACGAGTAGGAGTGAAGTATTCGTTGTCACCTTCTGCTAGATTAGTAGTTGAGAACTGTGAGATGTGTTGTGCAGCAAGACCTGCGTCCATCTGACCTTTATTCACTGCGTCAGCAGTGTCAGTACCAGTTGCAACACCAGAAACTTTGTTTCCACCCATTGCAAGGACACCAGTCATTGAATCACCAGACTTAGATACTAGACCGTCGATCTGAGTTTGTAACCCAGCATCAGCAGTAGCAAACTCACCACGTACAGCATTGTCACCAGCGATTCGGTCAGTGATTTCTTGTGCAAGACCTGAAGCATTAGTTGCGATATCTGTTACGTTCTGGTTAATTAGACCAGTTAGAGTACCATCTGCACTTTGGAATGCAGCAACGATTTCAGTTAGTGAATCTAGAGCAGCAGAGTCAGTGTTCGACGTAATGAAGTCGATTTGAGTCTGAAGTGAACCTTCAACACCTTGTGCACGTGATGATTCAGTAGCAATTGCCGAGGCATTTGTTGAGATCAATACACCGTTTGCGGCTTCAGCAGCAGTTGCACGAGCAACTTCTGTTGCTAGATCAGATGTTAGAGTACCTTCAGCACTGGTTGCACGAGCAATTTCCGCATCCAACTGTGATTGTAGGTTGGTGATACCAGAATTTCTTGTGTTATCAACCGTCTTGATTGCAGCGTCTAACTTCTTATCAGCATCTGATAGAGATGTAGATAGGTCGATGTAGTTGGTACCAGATGGAGTTGCGTAAGTACCGTCAGCATTTACACCAGCAGAAAGTTGAGTTGCAGACATTTCTGTTTCAAGTACAGTAGTACGTGAGTCTAGTGCGTTATCAGCATTTTGACGGGCAGTTGCTTCTGTAGTAATCTTACCATCTAGAACCGTATCTGCGTTTTCACGTAGAGTTGCTTCACTAGCAACGATTCCGTCTGCGTAGATTTTAGCAGCAGCTTCAGCATCATCTGCTTCTGATTCTGCGTAAGTCTGTGCAGATGCAAGGACGACTGCGTCACGTGCAGTATAGTCTGCTTGATCAGTAACACGATGTGCTGCAAGATCAGAACGGATTAGAGTGTCAGCAGCAGTACGTGCAACGATTTCAGATGCAAGTGCGTCACTATCAGCATCAGCACGAGCAACAGCAGCCGCAAGTCCAGAAGTGTTAGTATTCGTCTCACCGTGTACTTCGTTGATTGCACCAGTTAGAGTTTGAGCAACTGTGTCTAGAGTTTCTGAAGAAGAACCGATCTTAGCTTCTAGAGCATCGATGTCACCTTCGTTAACTGTTAGACGACCACCTTGTAGTGTCTGTTCAGTTTCTAGTGCAGTAGCACGTCCTTCTAGAGCAGTAGCACGACCTTCAACATTGTCCATCTCTGTTTCTAGAGTTGCAACTTTAGCAGTTTCAGTATCTACTTCACCATGTAGTTCGTTGATTGCGTCAGAAACATTAGTAGCAACAGTTGCTAGAGTAGCAGATCCTTGCTTAGTTTCTAGAGCAGTAGCACGACCTTCTAGTACAGTAGCACGTCCTTCTACAGAAGTAGCACGACCTTGTATTGCAGTGAAGTCTGAATCGTGTCCATCTAAACGACCTTCAGCAACATCCATTTCTGATTGTAGTACGTCAACATTTCCTGCTTCAACGTCCAATTCTGCGTGAATCTCATTGATTGCGTCAGAAACGTTAGTGGCAACAGTTGCTAGAGTAGCAGATCCTTGCTTAGTTTCTAGATCATCGATGTCTGATTCGTTGACATTTAGTCGACCGTTCTGAACAACTTGTTCTGTTTCCAGAGCAGTAGCACGACCTTCAACAGCAGTTGCACGTGCTTCTAGATCCGTAGAACGAGTTTCTAGAGATGTTGCACGCCCTTCGACTGTAGTCAATCGACCAGAGTTTGCAGAGATAACACCTGTTAGATCAGAATCTGCGTCTTGGAATGCAGATACGATTTCTGTTAGTGAGTCTAGAGCAGCACCGTCTTCATTAGAAACGATGTAGTCAACTCGACCTTCTAGAGTTGTTAGGTCAGTACGGATACCACCTTCAATACCAGTTGCTCGTAGAACTTCTGCATCAATTTGGTCTTGCAAGTCAGTGATGTCTGTTCCTTGTAGATTTTGCAGTGCAAGGATGTCAGAATCATTTGCAGTAACTTGTGACTGAACACTATCTACGTCTGTACGTAAACCTGCTTCGATACCTTCCGCACGATTCTTTTCAGTAACAACAGCAGCGGCATTAACACCTTCTGCGGCAGTTGCACGATTGACTTCAGCAGTAATCTGTGATTGGTTATCTGCATGATCAGCAGCTTGCAATACTTGTAGAGCAAGAATGTCTGAATCATTATCAGAAATGTCAGATGTATTTTGATCAATGTCTGTACGTAAACCTGCTTCGATACCAGTAGCACGAGTTACTTCAGAAGTAATCTGTGTTTGTAGATCTGAATCAGCAGCAGTGTAATCAGTAATAACACCATCTACACGTGTACCCAATGCAGATTCTGCAGCAAGAGCACGAGTGCGTTCTGCGTTAATGTCACCTAGATTAGATGATATGCTTACTGTATTAGTGTTTACATCTGCACGTAGACCAGCTTCGATTGCTTCTGCACGTTGACGTTCAGTAACAACAGCAGTGGCATTAACACCTTCTGCTCCTTGAGCACGAGCAACTTCTGTTGCTAGGTCAGATGTTAGTACACCTTCCGCAGAGATAGCACGAGCAGTTTCAGCAACGATTTGACCTTGTAGATCAGAATCACCAGAATGTCGAGCAACTTCTTCTGCACGTAGATCGATTTCGTTTTGAGCAGCAAGTGCTTCAACAGTATCCATCTCACCTTCTAGTACTGTAGCACGTAGAGACAGTGCGTCATCAGCAGCTAAACGAGTTGCTGCTTCAGCAGAAACCTGTGAGTCTGTGTATGCAGTTGACTCACCTTTAGCAGTTGCGATACGAGCAGTAATAGTATTACCAACAGTACCGTTTACAGATGCGTCACCGATTAGAGCAACATCTTGTGCATCAGCATGTGCTTCTGCAGCTGCTTGATGTGTGTCTGCTTCTTGATCAGTATATGATTTTGCAGATGCAAGAGTGTCTGAATCACGACCGATATAATCTAGTGTGATGTTATCGATCTGTGCCTGTAGACCAGTGTCCGCAGTAGCACGAGTAGATGCTTCGGTATTGATATTCGTTTGTAAAACACCTTCAGCTGCTTCAGCACGTGCCTTTTCAGTAGAAATTGCAGTAGTGTTAGAAGAAACAAGAGCAGACATATCACTATCAGCATTTTGGAATGCAGAAACGATTTCTGTTAGTGAGTCTAGTGCAGCAGAGTCAGTGTTTGAAGTAATGAAATCAATCTGTGATTGTAGGTTTGAGTCACCAGCAATACGAGCAGCAGTTTCAGTTGAATCAGCAGTTTGCAATGCAGTGATGTCACCATCATTAGAAGTGATTTGTGACTGTAGACCAGACTCAGCAGATTCTGCACGTGTCTTCTCGACAAGTACTTTAGCAGCAGCATCTGCGGCCGCAACAGTTTCTGCATCTGACTTAGAAGTTGCAATTCGATCAGTGATGGTATTGCTTGCGGAACCGTCAACAGTTGCATCACCAATCATCAATGTGTCTTGTGCTTCGGCATGTGACTGAGCATCGTTCTGTGCAGTAACAATGTCGGCACCTAGATCAGTACGAACTTGTGTATCAGCAGTTGCACGAGCAGTGATTTCGTCTTGCAAGTTAAGTGCGTTTGCAGCTTCTGCACCAGTAGCACGAGTAACTTCATCAGCAAGATCTTGTGTAAGAACTGATTCAGCACTAGTAGCACGAGTAACTTCAGCAGTGATTTGACCTTGTAGAGAAGTTGTTGATGCTTCTTCTGTGCTTAGACGTGCAGATAATGCATCATCAGCAGAGATACGTGCAGTCTCTTCAGCAGTAAGTAAAGATGTGATTGCAACTTCTGCCGAAGTAGCACGAGCAGTTTCAACAGAAATAGCAGTTGCATTTACTGTCTCAGCAGCGGTTGCACGAGCAACTTCAGTAGTGATCGCAGAAGAGTTAGCAATGATAGAACCGGATAGTACATCATCAGCATCTTGGAATGCAGAAATTACTTCTACAAACGAGTCGATTGCAGCAGAGTCTGTGTTACTTAGAATGTCATCAATACGACCAGATAGAGCAGTGTCAGCAGATTGAGATGCTGTTTCAATTGCGTCTTCACGTGCTTTCGCACGAGTTTCTTCGGCAGTGATGTTAGATTGTAATGTTACGTCTGCTTGTGCACGTGTTGATGCTTCGGCAGTGATGTTGGATTGTAATAGTTGTTCAGCAACTGTTGCACGGTTAGTTTCTACCGCTACCGCATCTGCGATATCTTGAGCAACAGCAACTTTAGCCCTCTCAGGTGTAAAGTATTGATTATTACCTTCTGATAAATCGTCCGTCGAGAACGATCCAAAGAATGCGTCTGCTGTAATCTTCTTTAATGAGTCTGAACCGACATCATATAGAAGGGTAAAACAGTCAGATGGATTAGTCATACCTACAAGGGTGGATTGTCCCTGTACAGCACTTTCGTCTAATTTGGTATTGATTACCGCCTTATCTGCTAATGCTGGGGATTTAATCTGCCTAAATGCCATTAGGTTATCTCCTAGATTTTAGTTGTTGTTTTGAATATAATTAAACGTTTAATAATATACTAACGAAATTTAATGTAGATGTCCGTTCCGACAGGAGGGATTTCAAAGAACTGAATAGTATTGTCAAAGGTCTCATAGATCTCTTCAGGATGCTGAAGAACATCATTCACCCATACATCAATCAAATCATCACGAGACGGTGTCCCGTTCAACGTGAATAGTGCAGTATCGCCCTGAGCAGTGATCGATTGTGCTTCAGGGATCACTGTACGATCATTGGTTGATGAAGAGGTACCTTCAATTAGATCAAACAATACAGTTTCTTGACCAGGTGTAGTAGTCACTTGGTCTTGTTTTGATTTTGCCAAGTTGAATAAACTCTCAGCAAGTACCCGATTGAAAGACTTGTTATTGATCATATTTATGATATACTATAGGATGGTTAATATACCCATTTATTTATAATTAAAATGAGTTTAACTAGACAGTTAATTTTATAGTAATTGTTGCAAAGTAGACTTTATTTCTTGGATATCACTATCTAATGAATTGAGTCTTGTATTGATTTGATTTATTTCTGCTTGTGTGGTGATGTTTTCACCATTTAATGTGTAGTTTCCAAGAAGTTGGACACTAGAACCGTCAATTATAAATCTATCATCATTAAGATGTTGTATTTTAAATTTACTACCACTAAAACCTAAGTGTTTGATGATAGTATCAACACCATTATGGTAGAATCGAGTTTCTTCGTTTGTACCCACCGTAAATGCAAAATGGTCATCTAAGATAAGGTCATTACCAAGAGAAACTCCAGTTGAGTTGTAGGCTGCGACTTGAATAACCTGTTCAGCATCTACAACATGAGTTAAGGAGATGCTATCTCCAGTATTGGCAACGTAATCTATTCCTTGATGGAGTAAGACACCGTTGAGATATACTTGAATCCTTGATGCATTATTAGGATTCGGATCGTACGTAAGTACATCACCAGAATCATCTTCTCCAGTGATCACTTCTAATGTACCATCAGAAGTATAAATGTAAGAGTTGAATGTGGTGGTTGCCGAAAGATTATCGGTTCCAGTGCCAATTTCGACAATTGTCTGGATTCCTCCGTCATACTCCCTCTTTATATAGAGTTTACCGTCTTGAGTGTTGATACCAATCTCACCCAACTTCAACTCATTAATTGCTGGAATATCTCCAAGACCATCAAAGGTTTTGATGTTATCACTTCTATTTTGAACAACACGACTTATGGGACGACCCATAGTAACTCTTCTTACTTTAGTCGTGCCACTGCCTACCCCACTAATTCTTTTGACTAGGGTTTCACTTTCAGGACTCGTTGATACCTTCCTTATAGGCATAAGATTATTACCTTGTCACCGAAGGATTGACTTTTATTTTACCTTCCAATACTCTTTCTATGATAGTATTGTCTTCTCCATCGATATAACTTATTTCGACATCATAGACATATCTGCCACGAGTAGTTAACATGTCAGTTTGAAGATTAGTTAAGGAAATGGTAACAATACCATCTGTTGAAGGGTCTGGAATAATAGCAGTAAAGTCAACGGTGCTGTCAGAAGAACTATTAAAGGTTTTCTTCATCTTGGCAGATACAGAGAAACCAGTTAGGTCTTTTGTTGATTCGTCAGGATCTACCAACTCTATCTGCAAAGCAAAGTCAGAACCCTGATCAATTGTGAAATCTTCGTAAGTTGCCATATTCCTCAAAACCTTAAACTGTTTATAAAACGTCTAACTCTATTTATAACAGTTTAAGGCTTGAAGATAATGATATTTTTATCAAAAAAAAAAGATAACAACCTCACGAACCGGATTACAACGCAATCCCCCCGACACAATCGTCTACTTGCTAACCCGTGGGGTTGTTATTTTTATTCCGCAGATTGAATATCTGCAAGAACCATTGCACGGAATCCTTCGGATGCTTCTGAATGATCAAAAACATATGATACTGTAACACGCCAATCATCTGTAGATGCTGCGTGATACATTACTTTATCTGGTTCACCGTAGTGACCAAAGTATGCTGCCTTACAAGTCCATTCACCTGGTTTATCTTGACAACGAACCACCTCTTTGGTTTCAGGGTGAATGTAATCGAAGTAACCAGAACCATCTTCTGAGTAAGAGAAGATTAGGTTGTAACCTGGAGCATTTGCATTGTTATGCCATGCGATGAATCCACCTGGTGGATATACAGCAGCAAGTGCATTATGTTTAACTGACAAGAAGTTCATCATCCTGTCATTTAAATCACGCAAGTGATGAGTCACGTCACGTTTAAAGATAGGATCAGCATCCTTCTCAAACATCTGATGTGCTTTGTCGGAAAGTTTGAAGTTGTAACCAACTAGTTCGTCTGGGTAACCTTCGTGATCCTGACCCAGTGCAACAATATCATTCATGTATTTGGTACCGACAAAGTACGGTCTCTGAATAATGTGTTGTGCAGAGGATAGGTGACAGTTTTCTTCAAAACCTTTTATGGTATACAACTTGGAATATTCGTTTAGAATCTCTAACAATTCAGGATTGTTAACCTGTACATGTTGTAGATATTGATCGTTTACCTGTGTCATACGATTGGAGTATCCTTATTTAAACCTGCTGAGAAGTGACGTAGTATCACTGGTCCAGTTTCAGGTTTAGTTCTTGCCCAATTTAGAGCATTGTAATAATTCCATCTCAAGTCGTCATCAAAGATACCAACCTTGAGATCCTTATATTTTTCTTCTTTCTCGGTCAACCACCAAAGAGAGAATTGGTCCCAAGACTTGAGACTGTCAATATATCCTTCTGGCCACCAAGTGTCGTTCATTTGTCTGAACGTTAAGTCCCACCAGTCATCCATGAACTCACGAACGATTGGTTTGGTCATATCATATAAACATACACCACCGCATAATGTAAACTTTGCACTACCTTCTGGTGTATCAAAGTCTCTTTCTGCGTAAATATAATCACGATCATCTGTCAATGCAGAGAAGACCACGTCATGGTCCTTCATTTCATCCCAAACCTTGATAATGTCTTCGTGCTCACATTCCATGTCAGCATCAATATACATTGTCAAGTCATATGGAGATTTTGCCATACCCCATAACTTGGCACGATAGTGGTCATCACAGAATATAATATCATCTGCAACATCACGACCACGGTCATCAAGAAATCGTTCTTCTGTAACGATACAAATCTTACACTCTTCTTCAGGTTCATAATAGTCCCTGAGAGACTCTGCGAGATTCAGTCCATACAAATAAAAGTTTCGTTTCTTGGACGAAACAATTATAAATCCTTTAGTCTTTTCCATCTGTCTCGGCCTCAAGTTGGTCTTGTAGAATCATGATTGAGTACATATCGACTTCAATCTTAGATTTTGCACGACGCAATTTTGCCTTCAACTTACGGTTTTTAGAGTTCTTAATCTCTTCGACTTCGAACGCCTCCATCTTGTAATTGAAGAGTTTTTCAAGTTTACGTGCTTTATTATGTTCCTCATCACGTATCTTCTCTTCTTCAGCTTGTGCCTCTTTACGCACAACACGTTCGGTAGTTTCCTTATCAATTGCATCAACACCCAAAGCATCGACTACTTCATTAAACAGTTCGTTTTCAGCACCGTTCTTATCATGTCGATGCAAGAACATCTGTTGACGTGTTACACGACCCATATCATCTTCAAGTTCTAGGATACAGTTCAGTTCTTTCTTTTTGTCTGTTTCCCAGAACGCATTATCCATCCATTGCTTACGACTCATTAAGTATCTCCAGAGAGTTCAATTCATTCAAAGTTATAATGTATATAGTGTTGGAACAAGTGGGTCAAATGAATGACCCACTTTTTTCCATTATACCATACTTAGGTCTGTTATGCAACCCTTACGTATAAAGTATAAGTTTCTGGTGTATGTACTAAAGTGTCACTAATCGTTGCACCAGTGTAGTTACCTAGGAAGGATCGTGAGTAGTTTCCACCGAAGTTACGTGAGTAATCACCTGCAAAGTCACGGGAGTAGTTACCAGTGAAGTCACCTATATATGTAGATACACGATCACGTGAGTAAGTACCTGAGTATGCAGAACTACGGATTCTTGAGTAAGCAGAAACTCTGACTCTTGAGTAATCACCTACAAAGTCACGTGAGTAGTTACCAGTGAAGTCACCGACAAAGTCACGGGCATATGTACCAGTATACTCACCAACAAATGCTCTTGAGTAATCACCGACGAAGTCACCAGCGAAGTCTCTTGTATATTGACCAGAGAATCCACGTGAGTAGTTACCAGTGAATGTGTTGCTGTAGGTTCCTGTGTACTCACCGACATAGTCTCTTGCATAGTTTCCTACATAGTTTCCACCAAAGTCTCTTGAGTAAGTTCCTGAGTAAGTACCAGCGTATTCACCCACGAATCCACGTGAGTAAGTTCCAGCATATTCACCAATGAAAGTACGTGCATAGTTTCCTACATAGTTTCCACCAAAGTCTCTTGAGTAGTTACCAACATAGTTTCCAGCAAAGTCACCAACGTAATCACCTACAAAGTTACCTGCGTAGTTACGTGAGTATTCACCAGCGAAAGTTCTTGCGTAGTTACCAGTGAAGTCACCAGCAAAGTTGGTTACACGGTCACGAGCATACGATGAACTACGGTTGCGAGTGTATACCGAAATTCGGTTACGTACATATGCGGAGTATCGAGTACGAACTGATGTACGAGCATACTCACCAGTGTAGTTACCAGCAAAGTCACCTGCGAATCCACGTGCGTAGTTGCCTACGAAGTCACCAGCATATCCACGAGCATAGTTTCCTACGAAGTTACCTGCGAAGTCAGTTACTCTATCTCTTGTGAAATCACCTATGTAGTTAGTAACACGAGTACGTGCATAAGCAGAACCACGGTTACGAGTCGAAGTACGAGTAGAAACACGAGTAAAGTCACCAATATAGTTAGTGATACGAGTACGAGCATATGCAGAGTAACGAACACGAGTAGAAGTTCGAGTTGAAGTTCTTGCGTAGTTACCCACAAAGTTACCGGCAAAGTTAGTTACACGGTTACGAGTAAAGTCACCAATATAGTTTGTGATACGAGTACGAGCATATGCAGAGTAACGAGTACGTGTTGAAGTACGAGTACTTGTTCTTGCGTAGTTACCTACGAAGTCACCAGCGTATGCTAGAGTTCGACCATAGTCACCTACGAAGTCACCAGCATAGTAACCTACACGAGTATAGTAACCAGTGTTA
>ENA-UZWV01007978-UZWV01007978.1-metagenome-genome-assembly--contig:-Day-3-1m-contig-7978_pt1 | contig 14349 bp, 15 predicted proteins | sample MGYA00260342_ERZ794902 | MGnify/ENA metagenome assembly ERZ794902
CCTTGGGAGCTGCCGCCACTACGTCAAGCTCCTGATCTAAAAGATTAAAGGGCTGGATGACTGAGTTCCCTCTGCTTCTCACTAAACTAATATTGATTATTTTACAAAATAGGCGATTCACATGAATTTTAATCTTCCTGATGAAACTAAGATGATACAAGACACTGTGCGACGATTTGTCGATAATGAGCTTATTCCTCTAGAGCAAGAATTTCCAGATCGCGCTAACTCTGCAGATCTGCCAGACGATATTCAGGGTCCGTTGATAAAGAAAGTAGAGCAACTAGGTCTGGCGGCTATGGATGCTCCTGAAGAGATAGGCGGAGCGGGATTGGGATTGCTTGATAGTTGCATTGTCACCGAGCAGGTACATCGAAGCACAGTGGGTCGCGGTGTTTTTGCTATGCGCTTTGCTCCAGTCCTACATGAGTTAGGCACCGATGAACAAAAACAAAAATACTTATTGCCTATGGTGGCTGGAGAGCTCCAAGGTGCGAGTGCTTTTAGTGAGCCTCAGGCGGCAGGAGATCTGGCGGGCATTAAAACAACGATAGAAAAACATAATGATGGTTGGGTAATCAATGGCAATAAATGTTGGATCTCTTACGCAAAAAGAGCTGACTTTATTTTAGTGCTTACTCGCCTCAAAGGCACAGAGCGCCACGATGGGCTTACCTGGGTTATTGTTGAGAAAGGAACGCCAGGTTGCACGATTGGTCGTGAGCAAAAAATGCTGCATGGTCAGTCTACTTATGAAGTATTTTTTGAAAATTGTGTTGTTTCAGAAACGCAGTTGTTGGGAGGTCCAGGTCAAGGGTGGGGTGCAGGAACTTCATTTCTGTACACTGGCCGTCTAGGAATTGCAGCTCGTTCTTTAGGTATTGCAGACCGTTGTTTGGATCTTGCTATTGATTACGCAAAACAAAGGCATACTTTTGGCAAGCCTTTATCTTCTCGACAGGCGGTACAGTGGATGATTGCTGATTCTGCTACGGAATTACATGCAACTCGTTTAATGGTTTATGACGCCGCATGGCGAGCTCAACAGGGTGAAAATGTAGTTCAACAAACAGCTATGGTGAAGTCCTATGCCACTGAAATGGTTAGCCGGGTTGTTGATAGGGCTGTTCAGATCCATGGTGCAGCAGGGTTATCAAATGAGACTATCCTTGAAAGATGCTACCGGGATGTAAGGCCCATGCGCATTTACGAAGGTTCATCCGAAGCAATGCGCAGTGTTGTGGCTAGAAATTTATTGCGTTGATGGGAGATTTAATCTCACACCAACATGACCTAATAGCTTAGCTTTTGATGGCATCATTAATAATGGGCATCACTTTTTCGGCGGTTAGGATCATTGACTTGCGGCCTAGTTCATAGTCAGTCCAATCATGGCCGGCATAAACTAGATGGCCAAAATCGCCGACCTCTTCTCTAAAGGCTAAAACTTGATCTGCGACACTAGATGCGTCTCCGTGGATTACTAAACGATCAAGAACATAATCTAGAGTGACTTCATCATCTGACATTTCTTGGTCTTCTTTAAAGAGGTTTAGGCGCCCACTATCCTTTAATTTGGTCAGTAGCTGTCTGTAATAAAGAACGTAAGGGCTATTTTCTCCCCGTGCGTATTGTTTTGCCGTCTTCATGTCATCTGCGACACAAATGTTCTTTGCGATTCGCCAATTGGCAGCTTCTGCAGCTCTTCCTCCAAGCTCGCACCCTTCGGCATAATTTGGCCAATGAGTTTTGACCCATTTAGGTAACAAGAAATTAGCTGAAATAGGTTCCCATCCCCTTGCTGCCATTGCCGTAACGCCCTTTGAGAAAGGAGCTACGACAGTACCAACAATAGGAGGATGAGGGTCTTGGTAGGGTTTGATGATGGATCCTTGCCCAATATCCGGAAGCATAGTACGTTCTGTGCTAACTTCGAAATAGTCACCCTTTAGATTGTAGGGTGCTTCTCCAGCCCAAATATCCAACACCATGTTAATGCATTCAAGGAACATGGCATTTCTATCTTTATCTAGGTTTCCAAATATTTCAGAATCAGACAGAAGTCCCCCAGGAGAGATACCAAAGTTAAGTCTACCCTCGGTCATATGGTCAAGCATCGAAATCTCAGCAGCTACTCGTGCTGGGTGAGAGTTAGGTAAATTTACCGTACCTGTTCCGAGTCGAATATTTTTTGTTTCGTAGGCTAGGCTCGCCATAAAGGCCACTGTGGAGGTAATGTTTTCCGCAAGATCGGTGGTGTGTTCACCACAATAACCCTCTTTGAATCCCAGTGAATCGGCTAGAATAAAAGCTTCACGGTCTTCCTTGATGCTTTGAGCTACTGGTTTCCCTACGGGGTGAAGAGGCATTGTGAAGAACGAAAGATCCATAAATCTCTACCTATGACGAATGATAGGGACAGTGTGCTAGAGATTTATCAGAAGTAAAAATTATATAAATTAATCTTTTGCATCATTTTATCTGATGCCTTAGCTTTAAAGTCTATGCCAGTTTATCTTGTTGTCTAATTCCAGCTTGAGTAAATCAGCGAAAATTTTTGATTCATTAGAAAGGCTAGAAGATTTGGGTTCGATCATTACATAGTCCACATGCAGAGGCGACCCAATGATTGGATTGAGTTTGCGAACATCACCTTGCTTATCACTCAAGCACACCAGTCCAGGAAGAACGGTTTTCCAGTCTGAGGCAGCAACAAGTTCCAGAGTTCCGAGCATGGAGTCGAGTTCTAGTATTTGGGAGACTTTAATATTATGAGTCTGTATGTAAGCGTCAATTCTGTGACGTCTAGCATTAGCTGTTCCGGGTAATACTAATTTGTAGGGGCCTCCTTCGGTGAGATTTACAGGTTGCATGTGCTGAGTTTCATGGTTAGCCGCTGATACCAGAAATTCTTGATCAGTGCCTAGATATTCATTTCGCGTTCTTAATTCTTCACCACTTGCGGGTGCAGGAACGATCGCAAAATCGAGTTCGTTTTGCGCCACATCTTGAGTGAGTTGATCACTATAGGCTTCTGAAATTTTAGTCTCAACGAGAGGGTAGTTTGTGGACATCGCCATTAATGAGGTGGGGAGAATGGAACGTGTTAAGGTTGGTATTAATCCGGCTCGAATGGTCCCGGTTAGTTTTTCGCCCATGGTTCGCATTGCTTGGGTTGCCTCATCGACACTCCTAAGTATTTGAGTAGCATGGGTATAGAATTGATTGCCCATTTCCGTCGGAGTAACTCCGCTGGCGGAGCGCTCAAATAGACTTCCTTTGAGCTGATATTCTAAGTCTTTAATTTGCATCGATAGACCGGATTGAGTTGCATGAGCTCGTGCGGCTCCTCCGGTAATTGAGCCTACTTCGTAGACAGCGACAAAATATCTGAGTTGTTGTAGCTTCATTAGTTAGTCCTATAATGCACGGCAAGCATCAAAAAAAATGATGTAAGTCATATTATTATATTAATTGTTCTGATGGTAGTCATTAATGTATCGTTCTAACAAATTAATACGAGATCCCATCATGGCCGCAAAAATAGATTTGCCTGAAGACGTGACTATTACTCCTGCCTCACTAAGAGAAGCATTGGGCAGCTTTCCAACTGGAGTTGCTGTAGTGACTACTTTGGGAGATGAAGGTAAACCCCTTGGCTTGACGATTAATTCGTTTAATTCGGTCTCCCTTGACCCTGCTTTGGTGTTATGGAGTTTGGCTTTGTCCTCGCCAAGTATTGGAGCTTTCCGCAAGCATGGTGCCTTTGCGATCAATATACTTCGTAAAGATCAGGGGGAGCTGTGTATGAAATTTGCTCGTCCGGCTGATGACAAATTTAAAGATATTGATTGGACCAAGGGATATAAAGGCATTCCTGTGCTTGAAGGAGCAATGGTTACCTTGGAGTGCGAAACCTATCAAATAGTTGAGGGTGGTGATCATGAGGTGTACATGGGCGCAGTTAAACGAATTCATAAGACTGATAGTGCTCCGTTGGTTTTCCATCGCGGCCAACTAGTCCAACTTGCTTCATAGATATTGCGTAACGAGGATAGTTTTCGGTTGCAAAATATACCATCAAAGCAGAGAGACACTTAATCTCATATACTGGCATGTCTTATCTATGCCCTTCGATAAATAAAGAAAATGTCATGAGCAAAGAAGCTAACTACAAGATAATAGATATCGGTAATGTACAACTGCGTTGCCAAATAACCGGCAAGGCAGATGCTCCTTGGGTCACTGTGGCACATTCTCTGGCTACAAATATGAGTATGTGGGAACCTCAGTTGTCAGAATTGGCTCAGCACTTTCAAGTATTAAGTTTTGATGCGAGAGGGCATGGAGGAAGTAGCTTCCCTAATGGCCCGAGCGCAATGACTGATTTAATTGATGATGTTTTACTGCTTTGGGACAGATTAAGTATCGATCATAGTCATTTTATTGGTTTGTCTATGGGCGGTATGACCGGAGTGGGACTAGCTTTAAAAGCCCCAACTAGAGTGAAGTCATTAATAGCCTGTGATTGTCGTTTAGATGCCCCAGATTTCTTTAAAAATATGTGGGACCAGCGTATTAAGGCTGTGACTGCGGGGGGTATGGAGCAAATTCTTGATCAAACCATGATGACTTGGTTTACCCAAAAGCGCCTTGATCAAAGAGGAGCCCTTATCGAACATGTTGAGGCTATGATAATTAACACGCCATCAAAAGGATATCTCACCTGTGTGGAAGCTCTGAAAGGACTGGATTTTAAAAGGCACCTTTCAGAAATCTCGGTACCAATTCTCTTTATTGTCGGGGACCAAGATGGCCTGCATCCAAAGGAGATGACTGAATTGGCTGCAATAACTGCGGGCGCCGAATTGACTATTTTAAATGATGCTGCACATCTCAGTAATATGGAGCAACCTCAGCAATTCAATCGTGCTGTTCTGAGATTTTTGTTAAGTCAGTAAGAGTTTTGGAAGAGTATAGTGATGTGCAACATGTATCTTAGTTTAAGTTAATTGCGAATATGCAGGTTCCAGTTATGATTCTAGCTCGATGCTGCAAACTTAGAAGTCAATAATGAAATATACCCTTTTTGATAAGGTTTGGAACGATCACGTTGTCACTCAGCAAGATGATGGCGCGGATCTTTTGTATATTGATCGTATATTCCTTCATGAGAGAACTGGAAGCTCGGCCTTGACAAGCATTGAAGAAGGCGGGCGGAAAATAAAGAATCCTGCTCATGTCTTTTGCACAATGGATCACATCGTTGATACCTTTCCAGGAAGAACTGATCAGACCACAATGCCAGGTGGCTCCGAATTCATCAAGGTGACTCGTGATCTCTCGTTGAAGGGAAACATTACTCTTTTTGACCTAGGAGATGAACGCCAAGGTATCTCACATGTAGTTTCGCCTGAACAAGGTATTGCGCTGCCCGGCTGCACTGTTATTTGTCCGGATAGTCATACTTGTACTCTAGGTGGTATCGGCGCACTTGCAACTGGCGTTGGCTCTAGTGAGTGCGAACATGCTTTGGTTACAGAGACTTTGAGGTTTTCAAAGCCTAAACAGATGCGAGTAGTGTTTTCTGGCCAATTAAAGTCAGGTGTATCAGCCAAGGATATGATCTTGCATTTAATTGCTGCTTATTCCGCCGCCGGAGGGTCAGGCTATGCTATTGAATTTGCCGGGCCTGCGGTAGAAAGCTTAACTGTGGAAGCTCGTTTGACCTTGTGTAATATGGCGGTTGAATTTTCTGCGTTCACTGGGATCATTGCACCAGATGATAAGGTCTTTGAATACTTAAAAGGTCGACCTTATGCTCCCAGTGGGGAATCTTGGCAGCAGGCGAAGGAATATTGGGGGACACTATCTACTGACGATGGGGCTCATTTTGACCAAGAAATCGTTATTGATTGCGCCACTATCTCACCCACGGTGACTTGGGGGACTAGCCCTCAGGAGGCTATATCTATCGATGGCCAAGTACCTTCTTTGGTGCCGGAAAATGGAGATGCTCGTCGCTCTATGGAGCAATCCCTTGCCTACATGGGACTTAAGTCTGGTCAATCCATCCAAGGGCTGCCTATTCAGGTGGCGTTTATAGGGTCTTGTACAAATAGTCGGCTTAGTGACTTACGTATTGCGGCAGCAATCTTGAAGGGGCGTAAAGTCGCTTCTGGCGTGCGTGCTATTTGTGTGCCCGGTTCTACACAAGTAAAACAGGCTGCAGAGAGAGAAGGGCTAGATCAAATATTTTTAAATGCTGGATTTGAGTGGAGAGAATCCGGATGCTCAATGTGTTTTTATGCTGGCGGAGAAGGGTTTGTGTCTGGGGAGAGAGTCATCACCAGCACCAATCGTAATTTTGAGGGTCGACAAGGACCAGNNCCAGCCCAGCAACCGTTGCAGCTTCCGCCATCAATGGAGCAATCACAGATAGCCGTAAAATGGGGGCTCTCTAATGAAAAAGTTTGTAACTCATCGAGGGACTGCAGCCCCACTACTAAAAATTAACATAGATACTGATGCGATCATGCCCTCTCGAGAGATGAAAACGGTATCGAAAACAGGGTTGGGTAAGAGCTTGTTTGCTAGCTGGCGATTTATTGATAGAGGAACTGACCAAGAAAAACTCAATCCTGAGTTTGTGCTTAATCAACAAGAGTACTCTCAAGCTTCGATCTTGCTAACGGGCCGGAATATGGGTTGTGGTTCATCACGTGAGTTTGCAGTTTGGGCCTTGGTGGATTTTGGTATACGTGCCATCATCGCCCCAAGTTTCGGCGCCATATTTTTTACCAACTGCATTAGGAATGGTTTGTTGCCTATTGTATTGGATGAACAGGTAATAGNNATTAAATCCTCAAGCTAATCAATTAAATATCGATCTCAAAACTTGTCATGTGATTGGTCCAGACGGGATGACCTATCCCTTTGAATTACAGTCAGGGTTTCAAGTTATGTTACTTGAGGGGCTTGATGCAATTGACGTGACTAACAAGTTGGGTAAGGAAATCGACGCTTTTAAAACCACCGACATTCAAAAGCGACCTTGGGCTTATTTAAATTAATGCCTAGCGCTGGGCTATGTTTAAAGGCTATGAGCTCGCATTAAGGTCTTCTATAATTCCATCTTGAATGAGTTCGGCGATCTCTTTATCGGTAAATCCGGCACTTTCAAGAATCTCAACTGTGTGCTCCCCTTGTAAGGGTACATCTTTTCTAATATTAAACCGCTTACCAGACATTTGAATAGGTAGCCCTGGCAGTTTAGTGGTTTCACCATTAGGCACCGTAATATCAAGCAGACCGCCAGATTCAAGCAGGTGAGGATCGGAAAATAAATCTGAAGGACTGCCAACGCCGGCAAAAGGTAGCCCACATTTTTCGAGTCTATCCATTAGTTCAGATTTATCCAAAGTCAGAAAGATCTTTTGTACCGCTGGAAGAATAGTATCCCGATGGTTCACACGATCATTATTTGCCTTAAGGCTGACATCCTTAGAGAATTCAGTTAGCTCAAACTCCTCACAGAAGACTACCCACTGCGTGTCGCTAACAACAGCAACAAAAACTTGTTGGTCATCTTTGGTATTGAAAATATCATAAATTGCCCATGCGGAAGTACGAATTGACATAGGCTTTGCGGGCTCGCCCATTACCACTTGTTGAGCCATATGTTGGCCCATTAGGAAAACTGTGCTTTCAAACAAAGAGCTCGTCACCTGTTGCCCTTTACCGGTTAGTTGCCGCATTTCTATAGCAGCTAGAATGGCGATTACGCCAAACATTCCTCCCATCACATCTATTACTGATGCCCCGGCGCGCATGGGGCGATTAGGCAAGCCTGTCATAAAGGCTAAGCCCCCCATCATTTGAGCGACTTCATCGAGGGCTGTACGATGCTCATAGGGTCCATTGAGAAAGCCTCGTGTTGAGCAATAAATTAATTGTTCATTATCTTCGGCAAGATCTGCATATCCAAAGCCAAGTTTATCCATGGCTCCAGGCCTAAAATTCTCTATTAAGACATCAGCTCCAGTGATGAGCTGCTTTGCTAGTCTATTGCCTCGCTTTGACTTTAGATCAATACAAATACTGCGCTTGTTTCGGTTATACATAGCAAAATAGCCAGCTCCCGATCCTCTGAGTCGTCGCGTGTTGTCCCCTCCTATGGGTTCAATTTTGATAACGTCGGCGCCGAGGTCCGCCAAAATAGCTGATGCAGATGGCCCCATCACCATATGTGAAAATTCGACGACCTTAATGTGAGATAAGGGTAAGTGTTCGGTCTGACTCATGGCTGTATTCTCGATAAGTGGAAAGTAATAGGTTAGCTTAAAATCTGACATATCTTTGTAGGAATGATACACTAATAGATCAATACAAGTTAGCTTAATGCAAACTAAATTATTTTGAACCAAGGACATGAAAATGGCTGAGCCGAATATTTTAATTAGCGAAGTGGGCCCAAGGGATGGACTTCAAAATATCAATACGGTTATGCCCACCGCTGACAAAAAGCGCTGGATTCAAGCTCAGGCTGAAGCTGGAGTAAGAGAGATTGAAGTTGGTTCTTTTGTGCCAGCTAAGTTGATGCCACAGCTGGCAGACACGGCTGAATTAGTTAAGTTTTCAAAGACTATCGATGGACTTTCGGTAGCAGTTTTAGTGCCGAATCTTCGTGGAGCTAAGGATGCGGTCGCCTGTGGAGTCGATAAAATGTCAATTCCACTCTCAGTAAGTGAGACGCATAGTCAGCGTAATTTGAATAGAACTCATGATCAGATGATAAAGGAGATCAGGTCTATCGCTGACATGGTCAGACAATTGCCCGTTGATGATCGGCCTCATTTTGAGGTGGGACTTTCAACGGCCTTCGGTTGTTCAATAGAAGGCGTCATTGATGAAAGTAAAGTGCTGAGGTTGGCAGATCGAGCCTTAGAAGCCGGGTGCGATGAGATAGGGTTGTCTGACACCACAGGTTATGGGAACCCAACTCAAGTCAAACGTTTAGTTCGCTCAGTTAAGCAGGCCGTTGGCCACAATAATCTAACAGGAGTCCATCTACATAATACTTATGGTTTAGGTCTTGCTAATACTCTAGCGGCACTTGAGGAGGGGATCGTCACTATCGATAGCTCATTAGGCGGGCTAGGGGGTTGCCCGGCCGCCCCAGGTGCAAGCGGCAATATAGTGACCGAAGATCTCGTTTTTATGCTGCAAGCTATGGGCCTAACTACTGGTATTGATTTGAGTTTGCTGCTGAGGGTGAGAGATATTTTGAGTGAAGCGTTACCGAAGGAAACTTTGTATGGATTCTTGCCTAATGCCGGCCTGCCAGAGGGATTTGTAACGGTTTAGGTACTCATAGCTTTGCTCGCATTAAGGACCTATGTATAGCCTTGCAAAAATATATTTCTATTACGTAGGGTTTTCGAATTAAAGTTTGTCTTACGCATATACACTGAATCTATACGTTGTGAGATACAAATGTATACGCTTGCAAAATATGAATTTAGGTATTACTCTATTAGGATCTTTTGAGTGCCATTAGACTAACAGCACTAATTAAGCGAGGAAAATAAATTGAAGAAATGTGACTCTCTATTACGCGGCATGGTGGTTAGCATGGACGTCGAGCGAACTGTCTTTACTAATGGATATGTTGCTATCACTGATGGGCTCATTGTGAGTGTAGGCGACGCTAAGCGCTGCGATTATGTTGGGACAGAGGAGCTCGGTGGTGAGGGGCACATCATCATCCCAGGACTAGTTAATGTCCACGGCCACCTAGTGCAGGGATGTATGCGAGGCATGGCAGAGGGAACAACTTTTGAGGACCGATTTTTTGGTTTTTATTACCCAATGACTGGCGCCTGCGATGAAGAAAGATCCTATATTTCAGCTATGCCTCCCATTCTCGATTTAGTTCGTCGGGGTGTAACAACAACAGCGGATGACCACTTTACCCATGTGCATAAAGACTCAGTAGATGGGGTACTTCGTGCTGTTCGTGATGCCGGAATTCGTTGTCGGATGGCAAGATTAACTATTAACGATAAGGACGCTGTTCCTGAACCTTTTCGAGAGAATCTAGATACAGCGCTTTCGGAGACAGAGCGCGTTAAGAAAAAGTGGGAGGATGATTCAATCACTGTCACTGCATCGACTATTGGGATCACCTATTGTGAGCCTGATCAACTCAAGGCGCTATGGGAATGGACTGTCGCTAATGATCGCCAGTTCGATATTCATGCACCCGCAGTATTTGATCAGAAATATTTAGCGAAGAGACGAGGTTGGACAGGTGGTTCTTTCGAGTGGCTAGATGATGCTGGTATTTTGAGTCCTAATGTAATCGCAGCTCACGCACAGAACCTCCGTCCCGGTGAAGCCGAATTAATTAAAGACCGTGGGGCGACAATTTCCCTTGTTCCCGATATGGAACAGGTTCTTGGTTTAGTAAGTTTTGATGCCCGTCAGTTCTTAGAGCGAGGTGTGACCTGTGGTTTGGGATTGGACGGCCCAGTTGTTGCCTATGGACATGATTTGTGGACAGCCATGAGAAGTTTTTTGACGGGCCAGAGACTAGGTGATGAATACCGCCGCCGCTCTGGAGACTCATCTTCTGAATGGACAGGAGAAGAGGTCCTGTGGGGCAGTGCCGAACAGGCACTTGAATTAGCAACTATTGGTGGTGCTAAAGCATTGATGATGGACGATCGTATTGGATCTTTAGAAGTAGGAAAAGACGCAGACCTGGTGATGATTGATCGACGCGGAGAAACCCAGCTATCTCCTCCTGCCGCAATTATTCCTAACCTAGTGTACGGCAATGGACCAAGCCCAGAGGCTATTAGCAGAGTAATGGTTCGGGGACGATCTATTATTGAAGATGGCGAACATGTGAGTGTCGATCGACGAGACGCAGTTCGGAATCTGGATGCACTTCAGCAAACGTTGATACAAGAAGTTCAGGTAGAAAAATTTGTTCGCATGCGCAGCAGATACAACTGGGTATGATGGGATAACATCTTTGTAAATCGTTTTTTCGGGATATCACCCCTTAATTTAGGTGTGATTCTGGGGGCATACTTAGCATGTTGGGGATAGAATAATTACCTTCATGGCAGGCAAATTCATACAGATCACCACTGGTTACTCCGCGCTCAGCATGGTCATTAGTTAAGGGAATCCGCGCAGTCCAAGGCTCACTAAATCGGCTTGAATCTTCCATTGTGAAAGAGTAATCGATGGTAAATTCGTCTGTGCGCGTCAAGCGCTCAGTAAGTTTCAATGTTGATTTTGCAGCTCGCCAAGGCACCGCCCAATGCCAGCCTTTGGTATCTAAATATCCTTGGCTCTCAATAATTAAGGTATCACCCTCCCAATATCCTCTGGCGTCTCCCAGCCATTGACCTACAGGGGGATCAAGATGCGGCCGCCCATCTAAAGGAATAATTCGATATTCGTGATACATCTCTTGCATGATAACGATATAGAGTTCTGTCTGAAATATCTGAAAATTGTTGTTATAGGGGTGCTGAGGGTAGATTCCAACTCCATCAGTAATGCAGCGTTCTCCTGTATCTAAGTCACGGTAGGACCTAAAGGGTGCGCCAGGGGCAGTAGTTTCCCATGGAAAGTAACTTTTACCTGAGAGACTAGTAATCTTTTTACTGTCAGTTTTCCAGGGGATTTTGCCATTTTTAGGATGAATAATTAGTGACGTCTGTCCGTTTGTGAGTGCTTTTAAACCGAGATCGAACCAGGCCTCACGACCTCCTTTGCCATACTTTTCTAAAACAGCTTCCCCAAGCTGACTGCGTTGAGTTTCTGTTAGCACTTCCGCGTTAGCATATTCAGCAGGTCTTTCCAGCGGTGTTGCAGTGGCGTTGGTCCAAATCCCTTGGAGATCTGGCACGCCCCAGGGCGTCTTTGAAATATCTTCAGCGATAGCCGGCGGTGTTAGCAACAGCCATGCTCCGACCATGTTTAGCATAACAATGGATCGTAGAGCACCGATCATTTGTTTTCCTTTTCTGGGTCTTGGCCTAAATGTTCGTACATAAGTTCTTCTGCAAATTCAATACATCTGAAATCTAGTAACTGAAAATCCTTTTCGATGCGTCGATACAATGGCAAACGTATTGTCCAAGGTTTAGTGAAAACATTCTCGTCGGTGATGGTGGCTTCATAAAGTAAATGATTAGGCCCCTGTGGTGTAAATCGTTCAGTAACCTTTAGTGCGTCACTATGGAAGTTGCCAGAGCGGTCAAACCAAGTATTTGCAACTTGATTGATGACCTCCACGGTTAAGGAGCCGTCTTCCCAGCGACCTTTTGAAAGACCCATCCATGTATCTACAGGAGCCTGCATATTAGGTCGATCCATATAGATTGTTCTGCTAGCCCCGGCAAATTGATAGCCGACGAAAATATGCTTCGGAGTTTGAACGATTTGAAAAGGAAATGGCATATAGGTTGCCCTAGGTATTCCCGGCATATAGCATTTGATCGCGGGATCTAACTCTAAGCGTTTTTTGAAGTGCTCTTTGCGTTTTGTTTCAGCCCAGGCTTGATAGGGGATATTGTTACCCTCGACAACGCCCATTCCCGGGGGAGTGGCGCCTAAGGCCCCTAGGATAGAAAGGGGTGGATGAGCTGCTACGTGTCGTTCAATATTCCAATGAGCGGAGCTCACTGCCTGCCAAATTCCGTTGAGATCTGGAGGGGTATCTTTGGTGCGTGCCGTTTCTTTTGAGGCAATTAATGACATCGGGCTCATAGCCAACATTATAATTAGACTAACTCGAGTCAAAATTCTTTTTTTACATGGGCGCATCTGCATTTGACTATTGTAGTAGTAATTTATTCAAAACAGCCACAGACTAGCAAACTTTATTTAATTTATCGATAGATAAATTAAGTTATTTTTGATAACCTAAACGGAGTTTTTATGGGGAGATAAACTCAATTATGGAGGTGCTAAATTTTCTTGAAAGCACAGCTGTAGCGACCTGGGTACGTGAGTCTTTGTCTCTTTGGGCATTTCCAACCATGATCGCTTTACATGCAATCGGCATGGCTGTCTTGGTTGGCCTTAATGTAGCGATTTGCTTGTTACTCTTATCTTCGAAACCGAGAGCTCCGATGGCTTCTGTACTGACGTTCTTCCGGTTTATATGGTTAGCATTGGCTGTTAATGTTGTTTCAGGCACGCTCCTGTTAATGGCCAATGCAACAGAATTGCTTGTCTTACCAGTTTTCTATATCAAGATATTATTTGTCATTCTTTCTGTTATCGTTCTTTTAAAACTTCAGCAAGGTGTGGCTACTGAGGTTAATTATGCTGATGCAGATCTAAGTCAAAAAAAACTACGGATTTTATCTGTGATGTGTTTAGCCACATGGATGATTGCTCTAGTCGCTGGACGACTGACAGCTTACCCTATGCTTTTGTTCGGCCACTAAATTGGGGGTATAAATAGTGCAAGCTCTGACTACGCTGGTGGGTCACTATGACTGGATATGGCCTCTGTGTGAAATTATTCACTTCATGGGTTTAATTTTGCTGATAGGAACCGTCGGTTTAATTGATTTACGTGTTCTGGGTATTGCACGTCAATTACCCTTGGTGTTTTTATACCGATTAGTTCCATGGGCGATTTTTGGTTTTATACTTTGTCTCTTAACCGGCCTAGTGTTTATCCTGGGAGATCCATTTAAGACTCCCATGGACACATTAACAAAGCTAACCTTTCAAATTAAAATGTTCTTTGTCGCTGTAGGTCTGATCAATGCATTGCTATTTGAATATTATTCAGATTTTAGACAGTTATCTCAAGTCGAAGGATTTAATGATGAAGCACCCAAGAAGATAAAGATAATTGCTGGAACTTCTTTAGCTGTTTGGTTGAGTGTTGTGTATCTTGGAAGGATGCTTCCCTATGGGGATTCATTCTATTTTATATTTTATTGGTAAGTATTGTTCATATCGGTTGATTATTGGATGCGGAGATAGAGCGCTACAGGCATTAATCTAGAGACATTATTCAGGCCAACATTGACAGGTTAGTATCATGAAAAAACAACTATTTAACGTTAGTATTGTATGCATCGTCATGCTGTTTAGTGGGGCAAGTTGGGCTCATCACTCGTTTGCGGCTGAGTTTGATGTTAATCGGCCCGTAGAAATAACAGGGCAAGTAGTAAAAGTTCAGTGGATTAATCCTCATGCATGGATTCATGTTGAGGTAGTCAACTCTGAGGGAAACGAAATCTGGAAGATAGAAGGCGGCACACCTAATACTTTATTTCGACGTGGAATTACCCGGGACACACT
>ENA-UZWV01012494-UZWV01012494.1-metagenome-genome-assembly--contig:-Day-3-1m-contig-12494_pt1 | contig 14329 bp, 11 predicted proteins | sample MGYA00260342_ERZ794902 | MGnify/ENA metagenome assembly ERZ794902
GCATCATGCTGGGCAATCAAAATCTGACTCAAGCCCTTAATCGCTTTGGATTTCTGTGGAGACAGCCCGCAGGGTCGAATGATGCTGCGAATAGCCTCGACTGAGAGTTCAGCCATGGTTTCGGGTGTATCGGCGGCGGCGAACAATCCCGGGGTCACCTGATTGACCCGCTCGTCGGTGCACTGCGCGCTCAGTAAGACCGCAATTAAAAGTGTAAAGGGGTCACTATGATCCAGGGGTACCGGAGGTTTTGGGTACAGTTCAGCGAGGCGCCTGTCGATAAAAGTGACGCGCTCCCCTTTTGTTAGATTTTGCGGTGTAGAGGGTTCAGGGGCCATAGTTTTACCAGCCTTGCTCGAGTGCTTGAACGATCCGCTGTGCGGCTTCAACGCATGTTTCCTGATCGGTGACCAGTGCCATGCGGATACGGTTCTCGCCCGGGTTCTCGCCATTGACCGTTCGGCCTAAAAACTGTCCAGGGAGAACCGCGACGTTGCAGCGTTTCAGTAACTCACACGCAAATTCCAAGTCGTCAAAGGGCGTTTTAGGCCACAAGTAAAAGCCTGCGTCTGGAGTGGTGACGTCGAGCTGTGCAGATAATATGGGCACCACGGCTTCAAATTTGGCGCGGTAAGCAGCTCGGTTCGCCACTACGTGGGTTTCATCGCTCCAGGCAACAGAGCTTGCAATCTGGTGGTGAGGTGGCATGGCGCAGCCATGATAGGTTCGATACTGCGTAAATTTTTTAATAATGTCAGCGTCTCCCGCGACGAAACCTGATCGCAGCCCAGGGAGGTTGGAGCGCTTTGATAAGCTATGAAAGCACAGACATCGGGTAAAATCGTGGAGCCCCATGTTCGCCGCAGCGCTAAGAAGACCCGTGGGTGGTGCCTGTTCGTCGGGATAAATTTCGCTATAACATTCGTCGCTAACGATAACAAAATCATGCTCCTGAGCGAGGGTAATGAGGGCCCGTAGCTCGGCCTCGGCCATGACCGCACCCGATGGATTCCCAGGATTGCAAATGTACAGCAGCTCCAGCTGTGCCCAGTCATCGGCAGTGACGTTGGAAAAGTCGGGCTTGAATTTGTTGCAACTGTTGGCCGGAACGAATGTGGGATTTGTGCCCGCTAGCAATGCTGCTCCCTCGTAGATTTGGTAAAACGGATTGGGGCTCATAACTCTTCCCGGCTCGCCGGGGGTCACTAAGGTCTGGGCAATTGCAAACAAAGCCTCACGAGTGCCGTTCACCGGCAGGACCTGAGCATCAGCATCAATCCGTGGCAGCTCAAACCGCCGCTCTATCCAGCGCGCGATACTCGCCCGTAACGACGCTGAGCCCGTGGTGGAGGGGTAGTGACTGATTTCACCGAGGGCTTGGGTAAGTGCTTCTATGACCACTTGAGGCGGGGCGTGCTGAGGTTCACCAATTGTCAGTGCTATTTCAGGCAGGTTTGCCGCCGATATGCCTTTAAATAATTGGCCCAGTCGTTGAAACGGATAGGGCTGTAATGCTGCTAAACCCGGATTCATAGACGATTTTGCAGCTCTGTGTCTAAAGACTGCTTTATCGCATCCTCCAGACGAATCAATGCTTGGCTGTCGCTTATGCTATTGCCATCACTTGTGGTGACAAAAAAGACATCCTCTACGCGCTCGCCCAATGTCTGAATTTTTGCCGCCTGCAGTGATACGTTTTGGGCCACGAAAACCGCACCAATATTGGCGAGTAGCCCAGGGCGGTCGGGGGTGGCAATCTCAAGTACCGTCCAGCCGCGTCGATCGTCTTGATGAACTGATGTCTCTGTGGGAATGACGAATGATTTTTGCCGACGTGGTGTGTGTCGAGTGACGGTGCGGATCTCTTTCTGAGTCAGCGCAGCAGACAGCCCGTCTCTGATGCTCTCAAGGGTAGTGATATCTCCTGAAACCGGGTTGCCATCGGCCTTCAGCACATAAAACGTATCTAGCGTTGCGCCATCGCTCCCTAAATAAATTCTAGCGTCGTTCACACTCAGGTCTAAGAGTTCCAATTGGGCGCAAATACGAGCAAAGAGATCGGGGCTGTCAGGCGCATGAACAAAAATTTGTGTTGCGTTGGCTACGGTTGAATCGCTGCTTTGCCGAATTAGGACTAGCGCTTGCTCGAGATTGCTATGGTCTGCGATGGACTCGGTATGCCAGGCAATATCATCCGGGCGCTCTCTCAGGAAATAGTCATCGCCTCTTAACGCCCAGATGCCTTCGATGTCAGCTTTAATAAAGCCTCGATCCTCTAGCAACTCCAAAGCCGCTTGACGAGTTGTATCAACCACACTCTGGCGGTCTACGGGATTTTCCAGTCCTCGAATAAGCGCTCGGCGGGTTTCCGTATAGGTCTGACGTAGCAGCGTGCTGCGCCAGGCATTCCAAAGCTCGGGATTCGTGCCGTGAATGTCAGCGACGGTGAGGGTATACAAATAATCTAGGCGCTCTTGCGTGGCCACATGTTTGGCGAAGAGGGCGATCTCATCGGGATCCGAGATGTCTTTGCGTTGTGAGAAGGAGCTCATCAGTAGATGGTTGCGCACTAACCACACCACTAGGTCGGTATCGGTTTGGCTGAGACTGTGTCTCTCGCAAAATCCCTGTGCGTCGACGGCACCTAACTCGGAGTGATCCCCCCCGCGACCCTTCCCGATATCGTGGTAAAGCGCAGCGATGTAGAGCAGCTCGGGCGCCCTAAGGCGCTGGGCGATTCTTGTGGAGACTGGAAATTTATCGGTGTAGTCGGCGCGCATGAATCGGCGGGTATTGGCGAGAACCTCAAGGGTGTGCGCTTCAACGGTATAGGCGTGAAATAGATCGAACTGCATTTGCCCCACGATACGCCCAAATTCTGGGAGGTACCTGCCCAGCAAGCCATGCCTAGCCATCCGGCGCAGTTGCAAGGTGACGCCGTGTGGTGAGCGAATGAGATCCATGAACAGCTTTTGATTGACTGGGTCTGCTCTAAAGGGGGGATCGATGAGGTCGTGGGCGGCTCTTAACAGCCGCCAAGTTCCCGGGGCAATTCCGCTGATATCAGAGTTATTGGCGAGGACAACGAACACCTGCAACAGGTTTGAGGGTTCTTTGATAAAAACGTCATCTCGCCTTGCAGAGAGCAGGCCGCCTATCACCTCAAAGTCGTCGCTAAGCAGTCGGGCTTTTTCGCGATCATCGCTGTGCAAAATTTGTCGCTCGAAAGCCTGCATGACAAGCTCACGCAGTTGCGCCAACGCCTGTGCCCAGCGATAGTAAACTTGCATAAATTGCTCTACCGCAAGTTTTTCACCGTCAACCATTTCCCAAAGTTGAGAGAGCTTCTGTTGTTGTTCAAAAAGCAGACGATCTTCTTCTCGACCGTTTAACGTGTGCAGCGCGAAACGCACTTGCCCGATAAAATTTTGGCCAGCTTCCAACATCCTCTGCTCATCGGTGTTGAGAAAGTCAGCTTCATTAAGGTCCTGTAATGCAACGTCATAGTGGCGTTTGGCAATCCAGCCGATGACCTGAATATCCCTGAGTCCACCGGGACCGTTCTTGACGTGAGGCTCCAAATTGCTTTCGGTGTTGCCAAAATGGTCGTGGCGCGACTCGGTTTCCTCAAGCTTCGCCTTATAAAAGGCTTTGCTGTCCCACATCCGATCAGCATCGATATAGCCTTTTAGTTGTGCAAATAGCTCAGTGCTCCCGGCAATGCAGCGCGCCTCAAGCAGAGACGTAAAAATGGTGAGATCCTCCCGAGCTAGGGTTTCGCACTCGTCCAGCGTCCTGACACTAGATCCAACTTTGAGGCCGATATCCCAAAGATTTCTCAATAGTTCGGAAAGTTGTGCTGCGGTGCTTTCGTCGGGGGGATGTGTGACTAGGATTAACAGGTCAATATCGGAGAATGGATAGAGCTCACCGCGGCCGTAACCACCTACGGCCGCAAGTGCTAAATCTGTTCGCTGATCCAGATAAAAGCGCCACAGATGGGTCAGCACATCGTCTACCGCCGCTGAGCGAGCAGATAGTAGGGGCCAGACCGGACTGGTCGGGTGAAAGTCCCCAGCAATTTCTTCAGTGATCTCCGCAAGATATCGCTGGCAATCTTGCACAGGTTGGTCTGAATGGCTAATAGGCTTGGCCATGAATCGCGCTCTCTGGGGTCAACTCAACAAGGCAGGATTTCGGGAGTTCTTTTGGTAAAGACTTCACACCCATCAGCGGTGACCGCGAGAGTGTGCTCCCACTGCGCGGAAAGTCGTCCGTCACGAGTGGTCACGGTCCAGCCATCTTTCGTGTTGAGCTTGGTATGACGTTTTCCTGCATTGATCATGGGCTCGATAGTAAAGGTCATGCCTTCGGTAAGAACCTCCCCCAAGCCTGGAGAGCCATAGTGGAGGATTTGGGGCTCTTCGTGAAAAATTTGCCCAATGCCATGGCCGCAATACTCGCGAACGACGGAATAATAATTTTCTTCCGCGTAACGTTGAATCACGTGACCGATGTCTCCCAAGGTCGTTCCGGGTCGAACAATCTCAAGTGCCTTGTAAAGACATTCCTGCGTGATACGCATCAATCGCTCTGCATGGGGTGCCACATCGCCCACGCCGACCATAATGCTGGTGTCACCATGCCAGCCGTCCTTGATCACAGTAACGTCGATGTTGATGATGTCACCATTGCGGAGCTTTTTGTTGTCTGAGGGGATGCCATGGCAGATTACATCGTTCACCGAGGTGCAAATGGACTTGGGAAACCCGTGGTAATTTAGGGGAGCTGGAATGGCTTGCTGGACGTTCACGATGTAATCGTGGCAAATGCGGTCTAGCTCTCCCGTAGTCATTCCGACTTTGACCAATGGCTCTATCATCTCCAGAACTTCAGCAGCTAGGCGGCCTGCAACGCGCATGCCTTGCAGCTCTTCGGGGGTTTTGGGGGTAGCAGCCATGCCAGTTCACATCTCTTGTCCGGGGGTGTGGGCATTGTAACCAAAGGACGCGCTAATGTCCTTTTTCCTTCTCCAATTCGTAGAAATATGGTATAACGCGCGCCTCGTCGGAATGAGTCCGGCGGGGCGAGGGTGGTTGCCTTCGCTTTAATGTCGACTTCACACATCAAAAAAGCTGGGCCGGGTGCCGTTTTTCGGTTGGACTTAGCGGACGTGTGACGATCAAAACCCAAACCTCAGGAAGGTATTTATGGCTCAAGTAAGCATGCGCGACCTGCTGCAAGCAGGCGCCCACTTCGGACACCAGACCCGTTTCTGGAACCCCAAAATGGACCAATTCATTTTCGGGGCGCGAAACAAAATACACATTATCAATCTCGAGCACACCGTGCCGGCGTTCAATGACGCGCTTAAACACGTCCAGCGCCTTGCTAGCAACAAAAGCAACATTATGTTTGTAGGCACTAAGCGGGCGGCTGGTAAAGTAATCGAAGAGCAGGCTGCTCGCTGTGGTATGCCTTATGTCAGTCATCGTTGGCTGGGCGGCATGCTCACCAACTACAAAACCGTTCGCTCATCCATAAAGCGGCTGCGTGAGCTTGAGGATCAGGAAGCTGACGGTACTTTCGCCAAGCTGACAAAGAAAGAGGCGCTGATGCGTACTCGCTCTAAAGAAAAGCTAGATCGTTCCGTCGGCGGAATCAAGGATATGACCGGTTTGCCTGACGTCCTCTTTGTGATCGACGTCGATCACGAGCGAATCGCCATTACTGAGGCGAACAAATTGGGTATCCCCGTCATTGGCATCGTCGATACAAATAGCAATCCCGATGGTATTGATTATGTGATTCCCGGAAATGATGACGCGATTCGAGCCATCAGGCTTTATGTGAAAGCTGTTGCCGATGCCGTTTTGGAAGGCAAAGCTGAGCGAGGCGAAGTGCCCGCCGCTGATGAGTTTGTCGAGGTCGAAGAAACGCCAACAGACACAGCCGAATCGGCAGAGGCCGACGCCTAAGATTACGCCGCGCCTCGCGCGGCTTTTTTTTAATCAGCGGGGCGAACGCCCTGCAACACACTAACAGAGCTTTGTCGGAAATGACTTCCGAGAGGGCGTTATGAGGGATATAGCATGTCAGCAGCATTGGTGAAGGAGCTTCGAGAGCGCACAGGATTGGGGCTCCTCGAGTGTAAAAGAGCGCTGAAGGAAGCCGCTAACGACATTGACGCAGCCATCGAGGCTTTGCGTAAGTCCAGCGGAATGAAGGCAGCGAAAAAGGCGGGCCGAATTGCAGCCGATGGTGTTGTAACAACGCGAATCGCCGAGGATGGCAGCTTCGGAGTTTTGGTCGAAGTGAACAGTGAGACTGATTTTGTTGCTCGAGATGAGAGCTTCTTGGGTTTCGTGGGCTCGGTGGCTGATGCGCTTTACGAAAACCGGTCTGCCGATGTTGAGGCACTGAAATCAGGTTCCATTGAGGCGGCTCGTGAGGCGCTGGTGCAAAAAATAGGAGAAAACATCGGCATCCGCAGGGCCTCTATGGTCACAGCAGAAAGCGGTGTTGTGGGAAGCTATGTGCACGGCAACAATAGAATCGCCGTGCTTGTCGAGTTGCGCGGTGGTGATCAAGACCTCGCTCGCGACGTCGCCATGCACGTCGCTGCGGTCAACCCTCAGGTGGTATCTCCGTCGGACATGCCCGAGGAACTCCTCGAAAAGGAGCGCGATATTTTCACCGCTCAGGCACAAGAGTCTGGCAAGCCAGCAGAGATCATTGAAAAAATGATTGGCGGACGCATCAAAAAATACCTTGCCGAGAACAGCCTTTCAGAACAGGCTTTTGTCAAAGACCCCGATGTGACAGTGGGAAACCTTGTCAAAGCGGCGGGTGCAGAAGTGCTGTCTTTTTCACGCTTTGAGGTTGGTGAGGGCATCGAGGTGGATAAAGTTGATTTTGCCGACGAGGTCGCCGCCCAGCTCAAGGGGTAAATTTGATGCGGCCCTACTAACATTGGGGTCGCAACAAGCCGGCCAAACGATTTTTTGTTGGTCATATGTCGCTTAGTAAGCACCGGTCAGGAACTTACACCCTGACTTACGACTCAAGTGTCCGGTAGGATAGGCAGTCTTGAGGAAGGAGAAGACCTGTGGCGAGCGAAAAAATAGTCAAACGAATTCTGCTCAAACTCAGCGGTGAGGCACTCACCGGTGAAGAAGCGTTTGGAATCGATCCTAAAGTACTGGATCAGCTTGCCCTAGAGGTCGGACAGTTAGTTGGTATCGGCGTGCAGGTTGGTCTGGTTGTCGGCGGCGGCAACCTGTTTCGCGGTAAGGCGCTTCAGGCCGCTGGCTTGGATCGGGTAACCGGCGACCATATGGGCATGCTGGCCACTGTGATGAACGCACTGGCACTTCGCGACGCCCTCGAGCGCTCCAATATTGCGACTCAAGTCATGTCAGCTATCCCTATGAGTGGCGTTGTCGACCATTACGACCGCAGAAAGGCCATTCGCGCGTTATCCAACGGAGACGTTGTTATCTTTACCGCGGGAACCGGCAATCCGTTTTTTACGACCGATTCGGCAGCGTGTTTGCGTGGCATCGAAATCAACGCCAATCTCGTTTTGAAGGCGACCAAAGTCGACGGCGTTTACAGCGCCGATCCAATGAAGGATGCAGCTGCTGAGCGCTTCGACCAGCTGACTTTTGATCAGGTTTTGGATCGCAAGCTAGAGGTAATGGATTTAACGGCAATTTGCCTATGCCGTGATCATAATTTACCCGTTCGTGTCTTCGATATGGCACAGCGAGGTGCGCTACTCAGTATTGTCAGGGGTGGCTCAGAAGGTACTTTGATTAGCTGATGGGCGGTCCCAGTAAGGGATCTGCTGCAATACAGGAAAAAAAGCATGATTGACGATATTCGCATTGAAACTGAGGAGCGCATGGTCAAGGCCGTGGATGCTCTGGGTCATCATTTCAATAAAATTCGAACGGGTCGGGCGCATCCTAGCCTGCTTGATGGCATCAAGGCTGAATATTATGGGTCGCTCACGCCGCTGAATCAGTTGGCAAATATTACCGTTGAGGATGCTCGTACTCTGGCCGTTACTGCTTTTGATAAGAGCATGACGCCGACTATTGAAAAAGCGATTATGAAATCTGACCTGGGACTTAACCCTGCAACGGCGGGTGACGTGATGCGTATTCCTATGCCTATGTTGACAGAGGAAACCCGGCGCGGGTTCATTAAACAAGCGAAGGCTGAGGCTGAGGCGGGCCGGGTGTCCATTCGCAGTGCCCGACGTGATGCAAATGGCATGCTAAAGGAGTTACTTAAGGATAAAGAAATTTCCGAAGATGATGAGCGCCGTGCTCAGGACATTATTCAGAAACTGACCGACACGTTTGTCGCCAAGGTAGAGGAAGCTCTAGCGGCGAAAGAAACGGATTTGATGGAAATCTGAGGGAGTTTCTGGCCCAAGTGCCGACAATACGATGAATACACCCTTCCAATCCAACCTCGTTAACTGGCGGCCTGAACCCCAGCACATCGCCATTATTATGGACGGTAATGGGCGTTGGGCGAGTCGTCGAGGGCTACCCGTGCCTGCAGGACACCGGGCGGGTGTGGAGGCGGTGCGTGCTGCGCTGAAAACCTGTAAGGAAAAGGGTATCAAGGCGCTCACCTTATTTGCTTTTAGCAGTGAAAATTGGGGGCGACCCGACACTGAAGTTCGAGCTTTGATGGCACTGCTTTGTCATTACTTGCGTCGCGAGGTGGAACAACTGCAACGAGATAATGTCCGTCTCCGTTTCATCGGACGACGGGATCGGTTAAGTCCTCGTTTGCAGCGGTTGATGGGCCGCAGTGAAGAGTCAACGGCGCGCAATACCGGGGCCACACTAACACTGGCAGTGGATTACGGCGGTCAGTGGGATGTGGTGGAGGCCGCAAAAATATTTGCGGGTGAAGTGGCTTCCGGGAAGACGACCCTCGATGAGATCACCCCTGAGCGGTTTGAGCGGGCGCTGTCGCTGGGTGATTTACCCGCGCCAGATCTGTGTATCCGCACTGGTGGAGACGCTAGGATTTCTAATTTCATGCTTTGGCAGATGGCCTACGCGGAATTTTATTTTTGCGACGTACTTTGGCCTGACTTTGATGCGGCTGCCTTGACCCTAGCCATTGAGGACTTTCAGAGCCGCGAGCGACGATTCGGATTGCGCGGCGGCGATGATGCCCTTGTTCAGTCTCTGGACGCAGCTGGGAACGCCTGATCATGTTGCGTCAGAGGGTGATCACAGGGGTGTTGTTGGCATTAGCTTTTTTGGCGGCCGTTTATTTTTTGCGTTTAGAGGCACTGGCAATAATCTTTGGTGGGGTCGCGGCTGCAGCAGCCTGGGAATGGAGTGGCCTGTCCGGCATCAAATCCGTTCCGGTAAAAGTGCTCTATACCCTGACCTACATGGGGTTACTGATGGCGACTTGGGCGGCGCTTGCCATTGGTGAAGCGCCAGCCCCTGATGTTTTTCAGCCGTGGTTAGGTACTGCCTGCTTCTTTTGGTCTGTCGTTATGCTCATGGTTGAGAGTTATCCGGGCACCGCATGGATCTGGCGCAGTCGGATGAGCAGGGCGGTCTTTGGTTTATTTATTTTAACAACAACATGGTTGTCCACGATTTTCCTGCTCACGATGCCCAGCGGCACTGTGCTGCTCGTTCTAATGGTATTGGCTGTGGCATTAGCGGACATTGGCGCTTATTTTGCGGGTCGCCGATGGGGACGTCACAAGCTGGCTATCCGGGTAAGTCCTGGTAAAACTTGGGAAGGGTTTTGGGGAGGGGTAGTGTCGGTTGTCGTCCTCACCTGTGTCGTCGCTTATATGTTGCCCCAGCATATGGCACATCTCTCGTTGGTCACTTTGATTCTCTTGGGCCTTGCGGTCGCAGGTGCGTCAGTTTTGGGCGACCTGACTGTCAGCATGGTCAAGCGCGAGAGCGGCGTCAAAGACTCTGGAACCCTGCTGCCCGGACACGGGGGTCTTTTAGACAGAATCGACGGGCTGTGCGCGGCCGCCCCTGTGTTTGGGCTGGGATTACTTCTTGCAGGATACTGAGTTAAAACAGGTTGTCGTGTTGGGGGCTACCGGGTCTATTGGTCTTAGTACCCTAGACGTGCTCAATCGCCATACCGATCGCTTTCGCTTACACACCATCACAGCGCATCGCTCCGTTGAAAAAATGCTCGAACTGGTACTTGCCCATGAGCCTGCACAAGCGGTCATGGCTTGCCCAGATGCAGCCGAGCAGTTGGCTGCTCGGCTGCCCTCAGAATTTTCCACGCGAGTGCTTGGCGGCGCGCAGGCGCTGATTGACGCGGCGTCAGCCCCAGAGGTCGATGTAGTGATGGCCGCGATAGTAGGCTTTGCGGGCCTGAGACCCACGTTGGCCGCTGCAAAACATGGCAAGCGACTGTTACTCGCCAATAAAGAGGCCTTGGTGAGTGCTGGCCGTGTTTTCATGGAGGCGACGCGTACCGGTGGCGCTACACTGCTGCCGATCGATAGCGAACACAATGCCATGTTTCAGTGCATGCCGGCCAATGCCCAAGGCAGACCCCAATCAGCGGGAGTTGAGAAGATCTTGCTGACCGCATCTGGAGGGCCTTTCAGAGGCCGCCGCCGCAGTGATTTAGTGGGCGTGACCCCTGAGGAAGCCTGTGCGCACCCCAATTGGTCTATGGGTCGCAAGATCTCGGTGGATTCAGCAACACTGCTAAACAAAGGGTTAGAGCTCGCCGAAGCGTGCTGGTTATTTGAGTGCACCCCTGACGACATCGACGTGGTGGTTCACCCACAAAGTATTATTCATTCTTTGGTGCGTTACGACGATGGTTCAGTGCTTGCACAATTAGGTAACCCAGACATGCGGACGCCGATTGCGTATGGCTTGTCCTGGCCTGAGCGAATTGATGCAGGGGTCTCGCCGTTAGATCTGGTTAGTGTGGCAAAGCTCGATTTTGAAGCTCCCGATTTAGAGGCCTTCCCTTGCCTGCGACTGGCACAAGAGGCCATCACCCAACCGGGAGGTATGTGTGTTCTTAATGCGGCGAATGAAATTGCGGTAGCTGCGTTTTTAGGGGGAGAGTTGGGGTTTACTGGTATTGATGACGTCATAGCAAACGCCTTGGAGCAGGTCTCGAGTAGCGAGCCAGAGAGTTTGGAGGCAGTAGAGGATTTGGATGGTCGTGCAAGGGCTTGCGCCCAAGAGCGTATTCAGCAATTAGCACGCGACTCAGGGGGTATGTAAGGCTTTGGAATTTCTCTGGACGGTGCTCACGGCGCTGATAACACTCGGTATTTTGGTGGCATTTCACGAATACGGCCACTTTTGGGTTGCTAGGCGTTGCGGCGTAAAAGTACTGCGCTTCTCAGTGGGTTTTGGTACGCCTCTGTGGCGAACTCAAGATGCCGATGGCACTGAATACACCATCTCGGCAATTCCTTTGGGCGGCTACGTGCGAATGCTTGACGAACGCGAAGGCGAAGTTGCGTCAAGTGAACTCCATCGCGCCTTTAATCGCCAGTCTGTTTGGTCACGCATTGCAATTGTCAGTGCTGGACCGTTGGCTAATTTCCTGCTGGCTATTTTTGTATTTTGGGTGCTGTTTTTGAGCGGCGAGAAAGGCATGGTGCCAATCGTCGACAGTGTTGAACCCGATTCGCCGGCTTATTTTGCAGGCATTGAAGTGGGTCAAGAAATTATCAGCGTTGACGGCAAACCCACCCCAACCATTAATGCGCTGAGTTTTCGCCTGTTGGAGCGTTTAGGCGACTCAGGGTTCATTGAATTGGAGGCCCGTTATGCGGGCTCAGAGGTTCAGTACAGTTCAAATGCCCCTATTGACCGGTGGCTTGCAGGTATTGAGGCCCCAAACCCTATTGGAGGTTTGGGTATTGCCCTGGCCTTCCCTCCAGTGCTGCCGGTTGTCGAGGAGACCATAGAAAACTCTCCTTCAGAGTTGGCTGGATTCCTACCGGGGGATCGGATTGTGTCCGCAGACAATCAGATTATGGCGAATTGGTCAGATTGGGTCGATTACGTTCGGGCTCGGCCGGGTGTTCCTATTGCCGTGGTTGTAGAGCGGGACCGATTGGAGGTGTCACTTAGCCTAACGCCGGAGGAGAAACTGTCCAATGGGGATACCATCGGCAGTGTGGGAATGTCTGTGCAAGCGCCCGAAATTCCTGCGGAAAGCCTGCGGGTCTTCGACAGGGGGCCATTCGACGCACTTTTGGCGGCTTTGCAGCGAACTTTTGACCTTATCGTGTTTACATTTGAATCAATTTTAAAGATGCTGCAAGGGTTAATTTCGACAGCCAATCTATCGGGGCCCATCACCATTGCGCAGGTGGCCGCATCGTCAGCAGAGTCCGGCTGGCAATCGTGGCTCGGTTTCCTTGCGTTGTTAAGTATTTCACTGGGGGCCTTAAATTTACTGCCTATTCCTATCCTTGATGGTGGTCATTTGCTGTTTTACATCATCGAGGCGTTCACTGGACGGGCTGTACCCGAGCGCATTCAGGGTTGGGGGTATCAAATGGGACTAATTATGGTGATGAGTCTCATGGCTTTTGCCCTGTATAATGATTTTAGTCGGCTGTAGATGGGTCGCTTATCAAGCTATTTCGAACCTGCCGCTGCTAGAGGGCAACGGTCTGGGGCGGCTTTGTTACTGATTGCGCAAAAAGGCAACAGTTTTGTGGGAGAGAGCATCTTTTGATGTGGTTCGCTAAAAGTAAAAATAAAGCAGGGCGATGTGTGGCGGGGCTAATGCTCGCGCTATTGACTCTGCTTCCTGCGCTGACGCAGGCCCAGTCTGAGGCGTTTAGCATCAGCGATATCCGCGTCGAAGGATTGCAGCGTATTTCCCCAGGAAGTGTTTTTGCGGCGCTACCCGTCGGTGTGGGTGACGTGGCAGATACTTATGCGATCAGAGCGTCGGCTAAAAATTTATTTGCGACCGGAAATTTTGACGATATTTCGATCGGCCGAGACGGGTCGGTGCTGGTTGTCACGGTTGCCGAACGACCCAGCATCAGCGAGATCACGATCGACGGTAACAAGGCTATTGAGACCGAAGCTTTGCTAGATGGCCTAAAGGGTGCAGGCCTTTCCGTAGGTAATGTGTTCCAGCGTTCAACCCTCGAGGGGATGCAGCTCGAATTGCAGCGGCAGTATGTACTGCAGGGACGCTACGATGCACGTATTGAGGCCGAGGTTATCCCAGAGCCAAGGAATCGCGTCTCGATTGCCATTGATGTCAATGAAGGAACGGTCGCCTCGATAAAGCACATCAATGTCGTTGGCAATACCATCTACACGGACGAGGAACTCCGCGAAATTTTTGAGTTGAAGACAACTGGCTGGCTGTCTTTTTTCACCAGTGATGACAAATACTCCAAAGAAAAATTAACCTCCGACTTTGAAGCATTGAGTTCATACTACCTTGATCGGGGTTATCTAGAATTCAATATCGACTCGACACAGATCGCCATTTCCCCGGGTATGGAGGCGGTCTACATCACGGCAAATGTCACCGAGGGCGAAAAATTTACAGTGAGTGAAGTTGGGCTTTCTGGGGACTTGGTTCTGCCTGAGGAAGACCTCAAACGCTTTTTGCTGGTGCAGCCTGGGCAAGTCTATTCTCAAACCTTGATTACCACGACTGAGGAGTACCTAACCCGTCGCCTTGGTAACGAAGGTTACAATTTCGCTACGGTTACGGGCATTCCTGAGGTTGAGGAAGACAGTCAGGTGAAAATCAAGTTCTTCGTTGACCCTGGAAAGCGAACCTACGTCAGAAGAATTGATTTTAGCGGTAACCTAGACACTTCCGATGACGTACTCCGTCGAGAAATGCGTCAGATGGAGTCAGCCCCAGCGTCGGCCTCTGCCATTGAGCAAGGGCGAATTCGTTTGCAGCGATTGGGATTTTTCAAAACCGTAGAGGCTGATACTGAGGAAGTCGCAGGCTCCGATGACCTAATCGACGTGGAATACACGGTAACCGAACAATCATTTGGTTCCATCGGCGGCAGTATTGGATACGCTCAAGATGCCGGTTTGATCCTGGGTCTGAACTTACAGCAGAACAACTTTTTGGGCACTGGCCGCAGAGTGGGCGTCAACCTTAACTCCTCGCGCTACCAAGACGTTGTCAGCCTCAACTACACGAATCCTTATTTCACTGAGGACGGAGTTAGTCGAGGCTTTAGCGTCTTCTACAGGAAGACGGACCTTTCAGAAATTAACGTGGCGAGCTACACCACCGATACCGTCGGCGCCAACATGAACTTTGGGTA
>ENA-UZWV01002350-UZWV01002350.1-metagenome-genome-assembly--contig:-Day-3-1m-contig-2350_pt1 | contig 14301 bp, 6 predicted proteins | sample MGYA00260342_ERZ794902 | MGnify/ENA metagenome assembly ERZ794902
GCATTCAAACTGATATTCTGTGAGTTATTACCTGAGTAAGCTGCTAAAAAGGAAGGCAACAATACAGATTGACTGTTTTTCCCAAAACCTTCAGGGTAGCCATCTGCATCTAGTGAATACGGAGTTGAGCCATAAAATTCACGCGCTAAGCGATTAGCTACCACGAGACGGTTTGATTTAAACTCATCAAATGGTTCAGAACTATTTTCATCACTTTTGCTAAAAGCTGTTTTAATTAAAGACGTTGAAATATTATAATTTCCAAAAGTGTTTTGAATAAGAGAATTATAAATATTACTCAATCCATCTCCATTTAAGTCGGTAGTATTATAACTTTCAGCATAATTAGTGGCAAAAGTTCTTCCTCCATTCAAATCAATTTTTAAATCTGTTATTGGCTCCAGATTAACTGCATAATCAATATTTTGATTGTGAGTTTCAGTATATTGTTGGTTAAACTGTGCAAAGGTAGTTAGCCATCCTTTTTCTGCAGCAATTCTTCTAATATCTCGCTGGCTACCAAAAGTATATCCAGCTGTAGGCCTAAGGGTTCCCAAGAATCCTGGCCTTGGAAGATAGCCTGGCAAAAAGGAGCTATTAATCTCAGAATAATTAAACTGTGCCCTGTCAATAGCGGTCAAGATCCCAATACCAAATTCCTTTAAATTAAATTTTTTTGTCTTCGCCTTATCGTTAAAATCTCTTGACGGACGTCTTGACCTTCTTGGCCTCTTAACTCCCAAGTAACGGTATAGTTTTCGCATGTCTAAAGAAGTGTTTAGATTATGCTGACTGGCATTTGATATTGAATTTCCAAGGTCGTAATTCTGTCCGTCTATACTTATATCTCCAAACAAATCAGATCCTTTATTCCATTGAAAATCCCCAGCATAGGAATAGTTTGAGGACACAAAACTAAATGCAGGAAATTTATTAATTGGTAGCTCATAATTTACTCCTAGTTGTTGTGTATGTCTATTAGGATCACCAAAATCAAAAAAACGATTCCAAATCCCAAGAGATGGGTCTTGATCTCCATCTAATTGATCATCAATAAAATAATTTCTTACAATATTATTATTTGAAGCCGTAAAATTTAGACGCAAACCATCTGTTAATTCGTAGTTAATGGTATACTGAAAATCAAAAGTGTAATTTCTTCTAATAAGTTCGTTGATTGAGATGTTATCACTTCCTAGTCCTGCATCTCTAAACTTCTGACTGTTAAATTGTCTGATAAAATCTGAGTTAACGGCAAGGGTTGAAGGGAGTAAATTTAAATTAAAATCTTTTATTAACTTCCAATACTTGTTAGTTAATATTGAATCATTATTTTTAAATGGCTCAATTTTTAGTGGCTCAAAACTATAACTATAATTAGCTCCTACTCTAATATTTTGATCCAATGAATTTTCAATCTCAAAATCTCGATGCTTAATCTCATTATAAGAATAATTCATAGTCAGGTTTTCCACGTCGTAAACTCGAGGACTAGCATCACCAGTACGCTGCTTCTTTACTCCGATAAAATTAATACTCTTCCTTTTTGTGTAATCCTCAGACTGAGACTTAATACGCTCTCGGTCATCTACATTTACAGCAGTAGTTAATCTACTCTCAAGCTTTAAATCCTTATATTGCTGGTCATATTCTGGAGTTATTAGCACTTCACTTTGCCCATAGTTAAATGGAATTTCTAATCCCCATTTTTTAGGAAATAATTGACCAATATTTGTATTAGTAACAAAATCATATTGTTTTAAATCTTCTCGACTTCTCTCATTTGGCCCTTGTTCCAAGCTGCCAAAACCAGTCGTGGTTCGCTTAGCAGTTGCGTTAATATTAATGAAATCTGCAATATTAGAATCCATACTCATTATTGAAGCCCATCCTCCTTGATTGTCCATATCAGCCAGTCGAAGTTCATTAAACCAAACTTCCGCGCATTGTGGGGAACTACCAATATTCTTAACTCCTACCATCAATGTACGTATATCGCCAAAATTCGGATTCCCTTTTATGGCAATCCGCTGTTCAACAGGTGTTTCATTTAAAGATGAACTTAGGTTTAATGAAAAAGGGGTGAATTCATTAACAGGGTTTCCTTGTAGCTCTCCATCAATGATATCATAAAAAGTTGGGTCTTCGTTGCCTAAGGTTCCAAGGCTAATTCCTATGGATTTAATTTGCTCAAGGTATTCTAAAGGAATATTTATTTCATTATAATCTGGCCAAACTTCAGTATCGGAAGCACCTGTAGCACCTGAAGATTTTCTTAGTGGGATTTCAATCTGATAGTAGTTTTGAGTAAGGTCGTTACCCATTCTTATAAAACCAACTAAGTCACCTTGATCAAAACTATTAATTTCACCATCCTCGGCATGAATAAACATTTTAAGCTTTTTGTATTGACGCATGTCCACATTAACATTTTTAAAAACTCCTCTTGCATCCTCACTTTCTAATTCACAAATATCAACTACCAAAGATTGTTCGTTTTGTCGAACAATACTATTATTATTATTTAGCTGCTCGCGCACAACTCCTGGTGGAGAAACGTAACTTCCATCATTTTCTTGAATTCCTATAATTCCAACACTAAAATCAGTAGTTTCCAACTCTGTTGACTGATTAGAATCGTCATCTAACGACTGTTGATAACGACGCCAATCACTGCGAACCAAATCTAAAGTTCCAAATCTAAGAACTGTTGATTCTGTAAATTCCTTCAAGTACAATCGTGCAAAGCGAATAGATCTAAAATCGGAAACTCCACCAACAGCGTTTGTAAATTCAGAAAGAGGAATTCTATACTGGTACCAATTTATAATCCCTGACGGGGATCCGTTTGGTAGTGTAATATTTGAAATTGACTTTCTATCGACAATGTACGGGTTATTTAAATTATTAAAGTCTGCCGATGAAATTCCTATTTCATACTCAAAATAGCTGTCGATAGTATTCATTGTATTGTCTCTATTAATGTCTTCAACATCAGGCTGGGTTGTAGATCCGCGGTTAGTTTCCGAGAATGTATCTGGAGAGTTTCCCTCTAATCCATTATATTTCTTGTAGCGATCAAATATATTTCCTTGTGTGTTCAAATAATATTTGTAGTTGTCATTTGCGGGGTCTTCGAGTGCAGAAAAAGATGTAAATCGTGGGTCCGTAGATGCTATTTCACGAGAATCATCATATCCATCAAGCCCGACGTCCTGGTTTGTTCGTTCATCCCCTTGTGAAGAAAATGCATAAATAAGAGACTGATTTAGCGGACTTACAGAACCCCATGTTGTGGTTGGTAAAAGACTAATATCACCGTCTTCAGGAAGTCCATTTTCATATTGTTTTCTTCCATCTTTTATAACATCTTCCGAAATATTTCCTAGATTTAAGACAAGTTTTCCGCCAGGGTTTGAAGGGTTGTTGAGGAATGGGTCCATTAGCCAGAACTCAATGTACTCTACATTTGCTTGCTCAAAATCTGTTGACGTAAGTTGCCTTGATATTCCAGCCCAACTATTTTGTGGCGTATCTAAAATTCCATCTTCAGCACCTTGTTTATAATTGTATGGACCTCTTTCAGAGGGGTTATAAACTAAATCTAATGAGTTTATAACTGTATATTGACCTGTAACTAAATCAACCTGAGGAAATAACTCATCAATAAATATTCTTCTGGTGTAAAGATCTGAAATGTCATCATCTGTGATCTCTCCAGGTCGTTGTCCACTGTAGAAGATTGGATCGACAGTGTACCAATTTAAATGAGCCCTGTCAAATCCATTTTGATACCCATCATCGTCCTCTGATCCTTGCGCGTAAACACGCCCAAGCCCTTTTGGACGACTTGACAAAAACCATGACTGTGGAGTCAGCAAGCTAATTCCGTTTTGAGAACCCTCAAAATCGTCAACATAAGAAGTAATTTCACTATCGAAATCTGTCCCTTTTGGCGCGCCGGGTTTTAAATATGCAAACTCAGTTCTGAGCGAGATATTAGATTCGACATCAGTGTCAATATTTGGTAATTTATTTGCTATACGTGTCAAAAAAGGGATCTCGGTTGAGTAATTCCCGTTGAAACCAAAAATTGAGTTGTTTATAGGTTCAGTACCATAGTTTGCTTTTTGAGTAATTGGTCGTTCATTTAAGTTTAAAAATGTTGCACCCAAAACAAAATTTTTATTAAATTGATGTTCAATGTTTAATCCAGTAAATCTCTTGGTTTGCTGACCAAAAACAGCATTGTTTTCTACAGACACTTGAATAGGAGTATTAGATGCTTGCAGCGAAGGATCTAAGATTTGTACTGTCCCCATTTGATAGTTTACAGTATAGTCTACACCTTCAACAAGTACGCGCCCTCCTGCGGTCACATTAACTGAACCTCTTGGGACATTAAATGCTCCTATTGGTATCCCAGAGCTTCCAGAAGATTTGTAACGACCTCGCATCAAAAACTTATTTTTTTCATTGTCTTGCAAAGCAGCTGTTTTTGTATTTTTATAAAGTGATTTGTAAACGTATTTTAATTGATTTGAATTATAGGTGCCTGGAACTGATTCATCTCCACTGTAGTTTTCAGAGCTGGTTAACCTTAAAGTTTCAAACAGATAGCTCCCAAAAGGTTCAACCTTTGTGAAAATGATTTTCCCATTTTGAGGAATGACTGTGATACCCGGAACAAAATCAAAAAAACCATCTCCTTTATTTTGAGGATCATTGTTAAAGTTAAGTCGATCGAAATTAAATAATCGAATTAGTGGTATTTCATTGATAGGATCTTGATTTGGTGACGGATTGGGGAAAGGTGTCCCATCTACTGGAGAAATAAAGTTGAGTGTGGATGTTTCATTATAAAAAATATTTAATTTAAAGTCTTCTTGAGATAGCTGATAAGCTCCAGTATTATAGACGTTTTTCATCATTAAATCCCATATTGGAAGATTTACATTTGTCACTGAACTTTTTAACATTTTTAGTATTAAACTTTGATTCGTAACTATTTGGTTTCCTGAAGATGGGTCTGATTCTATTTCAGTTGCATTAAGTCCATCATTTCCAAACTCGCCAACCTGAAAAACTTCACCTCCTACTGTATATTGGTAGGCAACAGCCAATACTTCATCGTTTTGCAAACGCTGATTTAAGGATATATAACCTAGTTGAGTGTCAACAGTGTATCCACTACCTTGTGTAAGTTTTTTAGCATTTTCTAACTTTCCAAAATCAAAACCTTCATTAATATTTGTAATTAAAAATCCTGACTGTGCAGTAGCAATATCTCGAACTGCGTTAGTAAGTTGAGATCCAACACCTCCAATATTGGTGGGATCAAAATCATTATTTCCATTATCTGGTAAGGCATTAGGGCCCGAATTCACAAAGTCAGTTGGAAACGTATTTAAACCAATTGTTGAAGATTCTCCTAAATCTTGTAACGCAACAATATTTCTAACATTCTGAATTTGATTAGTTCGATTTGTGACCCAAACCTCAACTCTTGTAATTTGAACCTGAGAGTTGATAAATGGATAGTTTTCTAAGGCCTTGTCATAATTTTCTCTAAAGTAGTGTCCCAAAAAAAAGTGTCTATTTTCATCATAGTCTAATCCAAAAAAATCAAAATCTTCGATTGTTCCACCTCCCTCTGAAACAACAGATCTTGTTTCAGATTGTTGCTCCGAAAACACAGCTGTGACCCTGGTCTTTCCGAATTGTAGCTCTGTTTTTACACCAAACAAGCTTTGAGCGCCTGAAATAAGGGAGCTATTTAGAGGCATACTAACGTTACCTACTTCAAGCTTTTGAAGTATTGAATCTTCTCCCCCACTAGTTCCATCTAACCCTGGAAGAGAAGGGTCGTATTCTATCTTAAATAGATTTTGAAAATCAAATGTTGATTGGGTATCATAATTGACATTAACTTGTAACCTTGTTCCTACTTGACCCATTAAACTTAAGCTTATTCTCTGGTCAAAATCAAAAGTAAAATTACTCTGATTTCTGGGTGAAAATGCAGGATTTTCTTGCTTTGTATACATAACTCCAAGATCCATCTCAACAGATCCTTGGGGAACAACAGAAATAGTGTTACCTCCAAATATTGTTTCAAAAAACTTAGAGTTAACATAAAAATCAGGAATTAAATTTTTCTTAGTATTATCAGATCCTTCTTTTTTACCCTCTAATGCATCTATTTTATCTTTATAATACTGTCTTAAACTTTCATTCATGACTAACTCCTGAAATTGTTTTGGAGTTAATATTATTGGATAATTAATATCAAAATCTCCTACAGTGGTGTTGAAAAAATATCGATCTGTTAACGGATCATAGGAGTATTTGCTTGTGATACTAGGCGGGTCAAGCGGATCTAAGGTTCCGAATGAAAAAGTGGTAGAAGTGGAATCTCTAACTTTTGAAGGTTGTTGAGCATATAGAGTTGAATTGCAAATCAATAAAAAAAAGATCAAAAAGAGTCCTTTTAAATATGGTCTGTAATTTGAATTTTTCAAATGAATTATAGGTTTTTAAGGGCTTCTTTGATAATAAACTCTACAGAGGCATTCGGGCTAGATGATATTACTTTTTCAACAATACGTTCAGATTGTTTTTTCATAAAGCCTAAAACTTCTAGAGCTGATAACGCTTCATCCTTGTTTGTATTGTTTTGAGACAAGGAAGATTCACCTATATCGTAAATTTTAATAACTTTATCCTTTAATTCAATAATAACTCGTTGGGCTGTCTTTAAACCAATACCCTTAACAGATTGAATTAACGGAACATCTCCAATTGCAATTGCTTCTTTCACTTGCACTGGAGTAAGTGATGAAAGCATTGTTCTAGCTGTACTTGCTCCAATTCCACTTACAGAAATTAGAAGTCTAAATATCTGACGTTCTGATGAGCTAATAAAGCCATACAAAGTGTGTGAATCTTCCTTAACCTGGAGATGAGTAAAAACCTTAACTAATTCTACGTCTGGTAGTTGAGAGAACGTGTTTAGTGAAATATTAATAAAGTACCCCACACCATTGCAATCTACTATAATATGAGTGGGAGTTTTTTCAACTAGCTTACCTTGAATATGTGTTATCATAAATTTTCACTTTCTGTGATCATCAAATGTAATAAAATAATACAACATTTAATATTTAAAAGCGAAGCTGTTATGAGTGATATTTTACTGTTTTTCTTTCTGTTGCGCGTCAACTACAGCGACAGCAGTCATATTTACGATTTCATCAACGCTTGCCCCCAATTGTAAAATATGTACTGGCCTACGCAACCCCATCATGATAGGTCCAATAGATTCTGCCTTATTTAATTCTTTTAAAAGTTTATATGTAATATTTGCTGATTCTAAATTTGGGAAAATAAGAGTATTTACTTTTTTGTTAGCAAGTCTTGAAAAAGGGAAGTTAGCTTTCAACATCTCACTATTTAAAGCAAAATCTGTTTGTAATTCACCATCAACTAATAATTGTGGATGTCTTCTGTGAAGGTAGGCTACAGCTTCCTTTACTTTGGTCGCTGTTTTATCCTTGGAAGATCCAAAGTTAGAATATGATATCATTGCCATAACTGGTTCTAAACCAAACATCTTAACAACGCCTGATGTCATTTGAGCAATTTTTATTAGATCGTTTGCAGAGGGATTGATGTTAATTGCAGTGTCACTTAAAAACATTGGGCCTCTTTGGGTGATCATTACATTAGTAGTAGCGATACGTGTTGAACCTGGTGCCAAACCAATCAGATTCAACATTGGTTTTACGACAGATCCATAGTTGCTTGAATAACCAGATATGAGAGCATCTGCATCTCCCTCATTTACCATCATAGCGGCAAAATAATTTCGTTCTCTCATTAATTTTTGAGAGGCTAAAAGTGTTATCCCTTTTCTTTTTTGTTGTTTCCAATAAATCTCAGCATATCGATTCTTCTGAGCGCTACTATTATCTTCTTTTGGATCAATAATTAACACTTCCTCGTCAAATTCTAGTTCCTCCATAAGTCGTTCAATTTCGTCACGCCTCCCTAGTAAAATGGGGGTTGCTATTCCTTCTTCCAAAGCAATTTGAGCTGCTTTTAAAACATTTAATTGGTCAGCTTCGGCAAAGACAACTCGCTTTGGCTTTAGCTTTGCTCTATTGAATAAAAGTCTTACAATCTTATTGTCTGACCCCATTCGTTCTAGTAGTGAATCTTCATATTTTTCCCAATCAGAAATCGGAGCTAACGCTACTCCACTTTTAATAGCTGCTTTGGCCACTGCAGGTGGGATCGCAGCTATTAATCGAGGGTCAAACGGTTTAGGTATTATGTAGTCTTTACCAAAAGTAAGACGTGTTTCTCCATAAGCTATATTGACTTGCTCTGGGACAGGTTCTTTTGCTAACTCAGCCAATGCAACTACAGCTGCTTTTTTCATTTCCTCATTAATTGTTGTAGCTCTAACATCCAAAGCTCCTCTAAATATAAATGGAAAGCCAAGTACATTATTTACTTGATTGGGGTTGTCACTCCTGCCAGTAGCCATAATAATATCATCTCTAGTTTTGATGGCAAGTTTGTATTTTATTTCGGGGTCGGGATTTGCCATAGCAAATACGATTGGATTACTAGCCATCGTTTTTAGCATTTCTTGGCTCACAATGTTAGAGGTAGATAATCCGATAAAAACATCCGCATTTATCATCGCTTGATCTAAACTATCTATTTTCCTTTCAGTAGCAAACTCTGCTTTCTGTATAGTCAGGTTATCACGATCATTTCTAATAACCCCTTTGCTGTCTAGCATTACAATATTTTCACGCTTAGCACCAAAAGACTGATATAGTCGAGTACATGAAATAGCAGCTGCGCCTGCGCCACTAACAACGATGCGCACGTCTTGTATGTCCTTGTCCGCAATTTCTAATGCGTTTAACAAAGCTGCAGCTGATATAATGGCTGTACCGTGCTGATCGTCATGCATGACAGGAATATCTAACTCTGCTTTGAGTCGTGTTTCAATTTCAAAAGCTTCTGGAGCTTTAATGTCCTCTAAGTTAATACCTCCAAATGTAGGAGCTATATTTTTGACTGTTTTAATAAATTCTTCAACATTTTCAGTGTTGACTTCAATATCAAACACGTCAATATCTGCAAATATCTTAAACAACAAGCCTTTACCTTCCATAACTGGCTTGGAAGCTGCAGCTCCAATATTTCCTAATCCTAAAACAGCTGTTCCATTGGTCACAACCGCAACTAAATTTCCTTTTGCAGTATATTTATAGGCATCTGACGGATTCTTTTCAATAGCTAAACAAGGAGCGGCCACTCCGGGGGAATAAGCTAAAGCCAAATCACGTTGTGATGCATACTTAGTTGTTGGAATTATCTGGATTTTTCCTGGTGATGGTTTTTCATGATAAGCTAAAGCTTCTAAATCGTGTTTCGTTAATCTTGGCATGTGATAGTTAGTTAGTATTACAAAGTTAAACGCTAATAGTTAATATTAAAACTTAATTACTATTCTTTTTAACAAGACTAAAAAGCTAGTTTGTAAAATAAAACCATTATACTTTCAAAAGCCTTCTGCTTTGTCGTCACCTCTTGGGTCTGCTCCTCCTTCTAAGCGACCGTCCGGAAGTACCAAGATTGCATCTGTTTTTCCTATTACTAGAAAATTACTATTATCAACTTTGTAGCCTAATTTCTTAAGAGAGCTAAAAACAGTTGTATCAAATGAGGTTTCAAATTTAATATTGTCTGGTAACCATTGATGGTGGAAACGCGGCTTTGAAACAGATTCTTGCATTGTCATGTTATAGTCTAAAACATTTAAGATATTTTGCAATACTGTGGTAATAATTGTTGAACCTCCCGGAGAGCCTAATACCATTTTAAGCTGACCGTTAGTCTCAATTATTGTAGGTGTCATTGAACTCAACATTCGTTTTTTTGCTGCAATTGAATTTGCTTCAGCTCCAATTAGACCAAACATATTTGGCGTACCCGGCTTGACACTAAAATCATCCATTTCATTATTTAAAAAGAAACCTCCCTTATCTACAAATACTTTTGAACCATAAGCTCCATTTAGAGTGGTAGTTACTGACACACTGTTTCCCTCACAGTCAACAATAGAGTAATGAGTGGTTTCATCACTTTCATGTCCTAAAAATGAACCTCTAGAAAGATCACTTGATTTTGTTGCTTTGTCCCAATTAAAACTTTTCATTCGCTTAGAAAGGTATTTTATGGAAGTTAAACTGTCTTTTGAAATATCAACAAAGTCAGGATCCCCTAAAAAATAGGATCTATCGGCATAGGAGCGTCTTTCAGCTTCAACCATTAATTGTATATATTTCTTAGAGTTGTGTTTGTACTGACCTATATTATACGGCTCAATAGTTTTAAGAATTTGAGCAAGGCATATCCCTCCACTTGAGGGTGGTGGCATCGATATGATTTTATGACCATTATAATTAAAAATTATAGGGTCTCTCCATTTCACATTATAGTTTTCTAAGTCTTCTTTCGTAATTATTCCACCAAGATTTTGAACTTTGTTTACAATAAAGTCTGCTGTTTTCCCTTTGTAAAAGCCGTCTCTACCTTCCGTCTTTATTCGCTCTAATGTTTTCGCCAGTGATGGATTTTTAATAATATCACCAGCCCGCCATTGTTTATCATAAAGTATTTGCCTTTGATTAACGTTTCTAAAACTAGCTTTATGTTGATTTAAGCGATTTGCTTGCGCTAGTGTGATAACGATTCCAGCGTTGGCTAAATTTATTGCAGGTTGAATAAGTTTTTCTATAGAAATTGTACCAAATTTATTGTGTATTTCAAACAATCCCGCAACAGTTCCAGGAACTCCAATTGCCAATGCTCCTGTTTTACTCTTTTTAGACATTACCTTTCCTTCTTGATCTAAATACATGTTTTTGGTGGCTAAAATAGGTGCCATCTCTCTGTAGTCTAAAGCTCCAGATGTTCCGTCTGCCATGCGGAAAACCATAAATCCACCACCACCAATGTTTCCAGCTACAGGGTACGAAACTAATAGTGCCAGGTCAGTGGCAATCATGGCATCAAAAGCATTACCCCCTTGTTTCATAATATCTAAGCCTATTTTTGAAGCCTCTTCCCTTGCTGAAACTACCATGGCATTTTCAGCAATAAAACCTCTACTTTTCTCTTTCATGTTTTGAATTGTCTTTTTTCTACAACAAATCAAGAGTATTCCAGTGATTAATAATAGGCTGATTTTGTTCATAACGATAGTTATTCGAGAAATTTAATGTTTCTTTTTAATCCAGAGAACTTAGCACGCTTAACAGCTGAATGCTGAAAAACTTTATTAAAAGTATCATGGGTAATCTCTTCCCAATCTTGCTTAGTCATTGAAATAAGATCCGGCTTGGGGTTAAACAAGGGCTCGCTATGTGCTTTTGAAAATCTATTCCAGGGACAAACATCCTGACATACATCACAACCAAACATCCAGTTGTCAAATTGCCCTTTCATATTAGAAGGTATTTGTTCTTTTAACTCAATTGTAAAATACGAAATACATTTACTTCCATCTACTCCATAGTCAGACGTTATGGCTTGTGTCGGACAGGCATCTACACAAGCTGTACAACTACCACAATGATCTGTAACAGCATGATCATAGTCTAATTCTAAATCAATGATAAGTTCTGCTATGAAGTAAAAAGACCCTACTTTTTGAGTTAGTAAATTACTGTGTTTCCCGATCCAACCCAAGCCTGACTTTTTAGCCCATGCTTTTTCTAATATTGGAGCAGAATCAACAAAAGCACGACCATGAACGTCACCAATTTCCTCTTTAACAAACTCCAGTAATTGTCTTAATTTATCTTTTATAACAAAGTGATAGTCTTGTCCATAAGCATACTTACTTATCTTTGGAGCGTTTGGATCTTTCTGTATCTCTTCAGGAAAATAATTATAAATTAATGAAACTACACTTTTCGAATCTTCAACTAGTAATGTAGGGTCAAGACGCTTATCAAAGTGGTTTTCCATGTACTGCATTGTACCATGGCTATTTTTTTTTAGCCAGGACTCTAGACGTGGTGCTTCTTCTTCTAAAAATCCTGCTCTGCTCATCCCGCAAGACAAAAAGCCGAGGCGTTTAGCTTCGGCTTTGATTTGTTTTGAGTATGTCTCTTTATTATTCAGAACTAATAATTCACGTTATTTTAAAACAATCCTCCTTGAATATCTCCTTTAATACGACCTAAATGTTTATATGCAAGTTCGGTAACTTCACGACCTCTAGGGGTACGCATAATAAAGCCTTGTTGAATTAAAAACGGTTCGTAAACTTCTTCAATTGTTTCTGGACTTTCACTCACTGCGGTTGCAATTGTGGTAACTCCAACAGGTCCTCCCTTAAACTTATCTATAATGGTTATTAAGATTTTATTATCCATTTCGTCAAGCCCATGAGCATCTACATTTAATGCTTTTAACCCGAATTTAGCGATAGCTATATCAATTTTTCCATTGCCCTTTATTTGTGCAAAATCTCTAACCCGTCTCAAAAGTGCGTTAGCAATCCGAGGCGTTCCGCGACTTCGACCTGCAATTTCGATGGAAGCTTCTACACTAATAGGGACCTTTAAGATCTCTGAACTTCTCTGGATAATTGTAGAAAGTAGCTCTGTTGAATAGTACTGCAAACGACTACTTATCCCAAATCGAGCGCGCATCGGAGCTGTTAGAAGTCCTGACCTTGTTGTGGCACCGACTAATGTAAAGGGGTTTAGATTAATTTGAACAGTTCTGGCATTGGGCCCAGACTCAATCATAATATCAATCTTATAATCCTCCATTGCAGAGTAGAGGTACTCTTCAACTATTGGGCTAAGCCGATGGATTTCATCGATAAAAAGAACATCCCTTTCTTCTAGATTTGTAAGCAGTCCAGCTAGATCTCCTGGTTTATCTAAAACTGGACCTGAGGTAACTTTAATACCCACTCCTAATTCATTTGCAAGAATATGTGCAAGGGTTGTCTTTCCAAGTCCTGGTGGTCCATGAAAAAGTGTATGATCTAGAGCTTCGTCACGCTCAACTGCAGCTTCTACGAAGATTTGTAAGTTTTCGAGGACTTGGTCTTGTCCTGCGAAATCATCAAACGAAAGAGGTCTTAATACTTTTTCAATATCATGTTCCTCTGCTGAGAGATTACCGTCGGTTGGATCCAGATTTTCATTCATACTAACAAATATAAAAAAAAAGCCTCTCTTGAATTAAGAAAGGCTTTTAAATATAAAATTAAGTGTTAACAGTCTAATGCTGCAGCTCTTCTTCTCCTTTTTTTAGAGGAATATTTTGTGGAACAAAATCACTATCATGGCCAGGCTTACTGTAGTCATAAGCCCAACGGTGTACGTGAGGGATTTTACCTGGCCAGTTTCCATGCATATGTTCAACTGGAGCAGTCCATTCTAAAGTATTAGATTTCCATGGGTTTTGTTCTGTTTTCTTTCCATAAAACATACTGTGTATGAAGTTCCATAAAAATACAAGTTGGAAAAGGCCTCCAACAATGGCAAATATTGTTATAAGAATTTGAACGTTTGAAGTATCATCGAATAGCGGAAAATTACTGTTTGTATAATATCTTCTTGGAAGTCCAGCCATACCAATAAAATGCATTGGAAAAAAGACTCCGTAAGCACATATTGCTGTTACCCAAAAATGAATGTATCCTAAGTTTTTATTAAGCATACGACCAAACATTTTAGGAAACCAGTGGTAAACCCCTGCGAAAAGTCCATAAAGTGCAGAAATTCCCATAACTAAATGGAAGTGAGCTACCACAAAGTAAGTGTCGTGAACATTTATATCTAATGCACTATCTCCAAGAATAATTCCTGTAAGACCCCCGGTTATGAAGGTTGAAACTAGTCCAATAGAAAATAACATTGCGGGGTTAAGCTGTAAATTTCCTTTCCACAGCGTAGTAATATAATTGAAAGCCTTCACAGCGGAAGGTATTGCTATAAGCAAGGTTGTAAACGTAAATACAGATCCTAAAAATGGATTCATCCCTGAAATAAACATATGGTGACCCCAAACGATTGTTGACAAGAACGCGATTGCCAAAATAGAAGCTACCATGGCTCGATATCCAAAAATTGGTTTTCGTGAATTTGTAGCTATTACTTCAGATGTAATTCCCAAGGCTGGAAGCAATACAATATATACTTCAGGGTGGCCCAAGAACCAAAATAAATGTTCAAACAAAACAGGTGACCC
>ENA-UZWV01000666-UZWV01000666.1-metagenome-genome-assembly--contig:-Day-3-1m-contig-666_pt1 | contig 14272 bp, 15 predicted proteins | sample MGYA00260342_ERZ794902 | MGnify/ENA metagenome assembly ERZ794902
AAGATGGGAATGCCCATTTTTATACCTAGGGCTTTGGCTTCTTTGGAGCGCGCAACAACACAGCCGTCGTTATTGGATAGAACAACCACTGGCGTATCGGCTAAGTCGGGACGGAATAGTTTTTCGCAACTGGCGTAAAAATTATTGCAGTCCACTAGGGCAAAAATGGGCGTCATGTCGGTTAGTTATTTTTGGCGTATATTGCGAATTACATTGGTGACTACGCCAAAAATATCTAGCGCCGTACCCTCGGCGATTTCTATGGCGGGATAAACTGGGTTACGAGGCACTAAACGAATGACTGGACGCAGTTCTAACTCTTTAACAGTCATCTCACCATCAATAGCCACTATCACGGTATCGCCATGCTCTGCGGTGACTGAACGATCAACCACCAAAATATCGCCAGCATAAATACCGGCTTGAATCATTGATTCGCCTTCGACGCGAACAAAGAAGGTGGCGGCAGGACGCTTGATGCACAGTTCGTTTAAATCGAGGGTTTTTTCCACATAATCTTGGGCAGGTGATGGGAATCCTGCGGATACGGCTTCGCTAAAAAGTGGTATTTTTAGGCGATGGGATTTGATCCATGCAAGGGCATGACTACAACCTAATAGTGAAAGGCTCATGATAATCTCGGAAAGCTATTATTTATTAAAGTACTGTTTATTTATACAGTATCTAATACTAAAGGAATTTATTCAAGCAAATTTTGATGCAATAGGTCTTGAGCGCAAAGGTCTTAAACTGATGATGGGGCGTATAATCGGCACAATGAAAGTTTCAGGGTATCAATGGTTGTCGATAGACAATCAGTGCTTTATGGTTAGGGCTATTAGCGGCTAACCAGTCAATTTTTAGGAGTAATTAATGAAATATGTGGGTCAAACTGAGTATGACCATGATGGAGCCTCTCCTCGTCAGGGCATCTTGCTATGCAATCTTGGAACGCCTGATGCGCCAAGACCCGCTGAACTTAGACGCTATTTAAAGGAATTTTTAAGTGACCCGCGGGTAGTTGAGATACCACGATTGCTGTGGTGGATGATTTTAAATTTAATTATTTTGCGAATTCGTCCGCGCCGTTCGGCTAAGTTGTATGAATCAGTTTGGACTGAAGCTGGCTCGCCACTTATGTGCTACAGCCAAGGGCAGGTAAAAGCGGTTAAACAGCGTCTTGCAGAAAAATATGGTGATATTCCGGTGGTTTTAGGTATGCGCTATGGCAATCCTTCGATGGCATCAGCTATTAAAGAATTAACCGACCAAAATGTTCGCGATATTATTGTACTGCCACTCTACCCACAGTATGCGGGTGCCACTACCGGTTCCACCTTTGATGCTATCGCTAAAACGTTTACTCAGTTGCGCTGGGTACCAGAACTACAGTTTATTAATGGCTATCATAAATCTGAGGCCTATATTGAGGCTCTTTGCACAACGATCAAACGCCATATTGATCAACATGGGCAACCGGATAAGTTTGTTTTTTCCTATCATGGCACGCCAGAGCGATATCTTAGGAATGGCGACCCCTATCATTGCTTTTGTCACCAAACTACAAGGCTGGTACGTGAGAAACTTGGCCTTGATGAGAACCAAGTAATGACCACTTTTCAGTCGCGTTTTGGTCGCGAACCCTGGCTACAACCCTACACTGATAAAACTTTAGAACAGTTACCCGAAGATGGCGTTAAGCATGTAGCGGTTATCTGTCCGGGCTTTTCTTCAGATTGCCTTGAAACCATTGAGGAAATCAATATGGAAGCTCGTGAAAGCTTTATCGAAAGTGGCGGTGAACAGTTCCACTATATTCCCTGTCTAAACGATGACCCCGTGCATATTGATGCTTTGGTAAGCATCTTGGAAAAGCGTTTAGCTTTGTCTCATTAAATCTATATCCACGAATAGCATTTATCGCCAAATATAAGGAATTATATTTTGAGATTCGTATAATGGGGTTTTGATTTACAACCCCGTTGGTTATTAGTGGAATCTTATGGACATTAAAGCTTATATGCAGTCTCTGGGCACGGCCGCCCGAGAAGCCTCCCGTGAACTTGCACGTGCCAGTAGCGATGTTAAAAATACTGCCCTTATTGCGATTGCTAAGCAATTAGATGCTAACCGTAGTGCTGTTTTAGCCGCTAATCAGTTGGATATGGATAAAGGCCGCAACAACGGTCTTAATGAGGCTCTGCTCGACCGGCTTGAACTCAATAATGACCGCGTTGATGCCATGATTGAGGGTCTTCATCAGGTGGCGGAACTACCTGATCCTGTGGGTGAACTCACTGACTTGGGCACTCGTCCTAGTGGTATTAAACTCGCCAAAATGCGCGTGCCATTGGGTGTGATTGGGATTATTTATGAGTCTCGCCCTAATGTGACCATTGATGCGGCTAGCCTGTGCCTTAAATCTGGCAATGCAACCATTTTGCGCGGCGGCAGTGAAGCTATTGAATCGAATCAGGCGATTGCTAACTGCATCAGTTTAGGCCTTACCGATGCGGGATTACCCGATACTGCAGTGCAGGTGATAAATACTATTGATCGCGCGGCAGTCGGTGAACTGATTACTATGACTGAGTTTGTGGATGTGATTGTTCCGCGTGGTGGCAAGGGACTAATTGAACGCATCAGTGCAGATGCTAGAGTGCCTGTTATCAAACATTTGGACGGTAACTGTCATGTGTATATTGATGAATCTGCTGATATCGATAAGGCTGTGGCGATTGCGGTTAACGCCAAGACCCACCGTTACGGTGTGTGTAATGCCATGGAATCTCTGCTGGTGGCTGAATCAGTTGCGGCAAGGGTTTTACCTTTAATCGCTGAGATATATTCTGAAAAATCAGTAGAAATGCGCGGCTGTCCTGAAAGCTGCAATATTTTGTCGACTATTCCTGCGGCCACTGAAAGTGATTGGAGCGAGGAGTATCTGGCACCAATCGTGGCTATCAAAGTGGTGAGTGGTATTGATGAGGCCATTGAGCATATTAATACCTATAGCTCTCAGCATACCGAGTCAATTATTACTGAAGATAGCGTGCGCGGCCAACGGTTTATTGCCGAAGTGGATTCTAGCTCGGTGATGATTAATGCTTCTACGCGTTTTGCCGATGGTTTTGAATATGGCTTGGGTGCTGAAATTGGTATTTCAACCGATAAAATTCATGCGCGTGGCCCTGTTGGACTGGAAGGTTTGACGAGTCAAAAATGGGTAGTGTTCGGCGATGGGCAAATTCGCCAGTAATATGTCGGTTGCTCTGTTTGGCGGCACCTTCAACCCCGTCCATTTTGGTCATCTTAATCTAGCCAATCATTTAGCGGATTACTTACAGGTTGAGTCTGTTCGCATGATACCTTGCGCCATTCCCCCACATCGTGAAATACCCTCGGTCAGTGCCGAACAACGCTTGGCAATGTTGCAATTGGCAATTAATGATCAACCTTTGCTTGTTTCTGACGACTTTGAATTACGTAAGAATACGCCAAGCTATAGCATTGAAACCATTCAACAGATACGACAGCAGCTAGGCGACCAAATGCCGCTGTTTTTTTGTATTGGTATGGATTCTTTATTGACTATTGATAGCTGGCATCAGTGGCAACAATTATTAGACTATTGCCATCTGGTTATCTGCCCAAGACCGGGCTATGAGCTCCCCACAAAAGGTCATCTTGCCCAGTGGATTGAACAGCATACATGCGATGATCCGGATAAAATAAAGACGCTTGCTCAGGGCCGTTTGCATCTTTGTAAAATACCTTTGAAAGATATTTCATCTACTGCTATCAGAGATAGTATAAAATGCGCTAAAAGTATTGACCATTTAACCCCTAAATCTGTGGTTAACTATATTAAACAACATTCTTTATATGAGTAATTTTCTGTTATGACGCAAGCCTTAAAAGATATTATTATCAACGCCCTCGAAGAGGTTAAAGCCACTGAAATCACAACAATTGATGTACGTGATCTTACGGGCATTACAGATACCATGGTTGTTGCCTCGGGCAACTCCAATCGTCAGGTTAAGGCACTAGCCAACAGTGTGGTGGTTGATGCTAAAGCCGCCGGCCACGAAATGATTGGTATTGAAGGTGACGATAAGGCGGAGTGGATTCTGGTAGATTTTGGTGATGTTATTGTTCATATCATGCTACCGGCAACGCGAGAGTTTTATGATATTGAGCGTCTATGGTCGGTTAGACCCAATGATGCTGACGAGGATTAGGCATTTCGTTTGTATGATCATAATTAGATAAACACCGAGGTTATTGACAGGCCTATGAAGCTCAAATTGCTAGCAGTTGGAACGCGTATGCCCCAGTGGGTAGAGACTGGCTTTAATGAGTACCATAAGCGCATGCCTGCTGAGCTTAAGCTAGAAACTGTTGAAATTCCTCTAAGCCCTAAGGGTAAGGGTTCAGCAAACCCCTCTAAGGAAAGCCAAGGTCAGGCTATACTGAAACATATTGGCAAGCAGGATAGAGTCGTTGCTTTGGATGTTTTGGGTAAATCAATGTCAACCGAATCACTAGCAAAACAGCTGTCTAACTGGCAAATGGATGGGCAGGATATTTGCTTGCTTATTGGCGGTCCTGATGGACTATCTGCAGATTGCCTTCAGCGCGCCGATATGAAGTGGTCTTTATCCGACCTTACCCTACCTCATCCACTGGTTCGGGTTTTATTGATGGAACAGCTTTATCGAGCTTGGACGATCAATAACAAACACCCCTATCATCGCAGTTAGGGCAATTATACATGTTGCAAGATAATGCCCTTTCCGACCCTCGCAAAGAACAGCAGATATTCTTTACGCGAGTTATGGCGTCATTATTGATTGTTATCGGCCTAACTAGCATTGTTCTATTTCGATATTTCGATTTACAAATTAATCGGCATCTCGATTATGTTACAAATTCGAATAAAAACCGAATTCATGTTCGCTCAGTAGCGCCCACTAGGGGGCTTATTTATGACCGTCACGGAAAGCTTGTAGCTGATAATCACCCATCTTTTACCCTCAATATTATCCCCGAAAGCGCTAAGGATATTGATCAATTATTACTGAGAGTTGGGGAGCTTATCAGTTTATCTGAAAGGGATATTGAGCGCTTTATAAAACGAGTTAAACGCAACAAGCCCTTTCAATCTATACCTCTTAAATACAACATCACAGAACAGGAACGCGCCATTTTGGCCGTCAATAGCCATATTCTTTCTGGCACTCAAGTTAGCGCTCAGCTTATGCGTCATTATCCAGAGGGTTCCTTACTTGCGCACAGCTTGGGCTATGTCGGGCGCATCAATGACCGTGAGATTAAAAAAATTGATCCTGAACAATACCGCGGTACTGACTTTATCGGCAAAATTGGCTTAGAGAAATACTATGAGAATATCTTGTTGGGTGAAGTTGGCACCGAACAGGTTGAAACCGATGCGAAAGGGAGGGTCATGCGTATATTGGATAAAAAAGACCCTGTTCCGGGCAGTAATTTAACCATTTACTTGGATACCGAATTGCAACGAATAGCGGTCGAAGCCTTAAAGGGTGAGCGTGGAGCCCTGGTAGCGATGGATGTTAAAACAGGGGGTATTCTTAGTATGGTTAGCAATCCCAGCTATGATCCCAACCTATTTACCTCGGGAATTAGTCAGAAGCAATATGATGGTTTGCTAAACTCACCTGATCGCCCATTGTTTAATCGCGCCCTGCGCGGTCAGTACCCTCCCGGATCAACCGTAAAGCCTCTATTTGGTTTAATTGGTCTCCAACATGAAATTTATGACACGGATTTCTCGATTTACGATCCAGGCTATTTTTTCATGGAGGGTATTAAGCGCCCTTGGCGAGACCACAATTCCGACCAAGGTGGCCATGGGTATGGCGTCGATTTAGCAGAGGCTATCATTGAATCCTGTGATGTATTTTTCTACACTACCGGCGTTAAAACAGGCATAGACCTTCTTTCCAAAGAAAGTGCTTTATTTGGCCTTGGCGATATCACTGGGATTGATTTGCCCGGAGAAAAACGTGGCATTATGCCCACCAGAGAGTGGAAAAAAAATAAACGCCGACAGGAATGGTTTAATGGCGATACGATCAATATGAGTATTGGCCAGGGCTTTATGCTGACTACACCATTACAATTAGCGGTCATGTCTGCACGCATTGCCACTCGTGGCGAACAGATTATCCCTAAACTGGTGAAGTCTATTGATGGCAATATTATCGAACCAGAATTTGCGGGTGAGAAAATAAATTATGACCAAAAATACTGGGACTATGTGCATCAGGCTATGATTGATGTGGTGCACTCTCAAAAAGGAACAGCGCGAGCAATCAGTGAAGGTTTAACCTATAAGCTAGCCGGTAAAACGGGTACTGCTCAGGTAATTAGTATCAATGAAAAAGAAAAATATGACTCTTCTAAAATTGATAAAAGAAAATGGGATCATGCGCTATTTGTTGCCTTTGCACCTGCAGAAAATCCGCAAATTGCGCTGGGTTTAATTGTGGAAAACGGCGAGCATGGTAGTCGCACAGCAGCTCCGATTGCACGTAAAGTTATTGACAGCTATTTATCGGGCTTTCAGCAAGACAGTAACCCCATGGCTACGGTAAAATTACCCAGAGGGTTCTCGAATCCTGCGGAGAGTAACTAGCTCATGTATAAATACGATTTTGTTAGGCAGCTCAGTACCAAAGGCGGTGACCGACATCAAAACCCCTTTCATATTGATGTCACCCTGATGCTTATTTTATTTGCGCTGTGCTTAACCGGTCTATTCGTTCTGTACAGTGCAAGCGAGCAAAGCCTCTATTATGTAAAGCGGCAGGCAACTTTTATGCTTGCGGGCTTTGCTGGCATGCTAATTGTGGCCCAGTTTCCAGTCCGATTTTGGGAGCGTATGGCAGTAATCTTTTATGCCGCAGCAGTATTAGCATTATTAGCTGTTTTATTGTTTGGCATTGAAGCTAAGGGTGCCACCCGCTGGCTCAATCTAGGTTTCACCCGATTCCAACCCTCAGAAATTGCAAAAATTGCTGTGCCCCTAATGGTTTCTGTGTACCTCAGCCGCCATGTGATTCCACCATCCGTTAAACATGTGGTGGGGGCACTTTTAATTGTTGCGGTTCCAGCATTTTTAATTTTGAGACAACCTGATCTAGGCACTTCAATATTGGTTTGCGCCTCTGGATTTTTCGTGCTGTTTTTAGCTGGGCTCAGAAAACGCTATCTTGCGGGAGCTTTTTTTTCCGCCTTGGCAGCCATACCTATACTTTGGCTGTATGTTATGCGCGACTATCAGAAACAGCGTGTTTTAACCCTGCTTTCCCCAGAAGATGATAAATTTGGTGCTGGTTGGAATATTATACAATCAACTACAGCTATAGGTTCGGGCGGACTATCGGGTAAAGGTTGGACTGAAGGTACACAATCGCAGCTGAACTTTCTGCCAGAGAGCCATACCGACTTTATCATTGCTGTATTAGCAGAAGAATTTGGTTTATTTGGTGTCTTAGGCCTCTGTACCCTCTATCTTTTATTGGTAGGATATTGCATGATTATTGCAATCAATGCGCAGTCACAATTTGCTCGCTTGATGGCGGGCAGCATTAGTATGACATTTTTTATTTATATATTTGTAAACATGTCTATGGTTTCCGGATTATTGCCTGTTGTTGGGGTTCCCTTACCCCTGATTAGCTACGGCGGATCATCAATTGTGACTCTATTTTTTGGTTTTGGCATCCTTATGGCGATCAGCTCAGAACCCAAACGAATTGGAACTTGGCATTAATGAAAATTTCAAAGTTTTTTGTTTTATCCAGCTCGCTGTTGCTGGCATCCCTTAGTTTTGCTGACTACTCACAGCAGCCTCATGTTGCGCCCTTTATCGACCGCATGGTGGAAAAGCACCAATTTGAACGCACACAAGTATTAGAATGGCTTAAGGTGGCAGAAAATCAACAATCTATTATCAAGGCCATGAGTCGTCCTGCAGAAAAAGTCAAACCCTGGCACGAATACCGAAACATCTTTGTTACTGAATTACGCATTAAAAGAGGCGTAGAATTCTGGCAGCAACATGAAGAAACCCTAGAGCGTGTCTACAAGAAATATGGTGTTGACCCTGCGATTATTGTCAGCATCTTAGGAGTAGAGACAAACTATGGACGTAATACCGGTAGTTACCGCGTAATAGACGCATTGAGCACCCTAGCCTTTGACTTTTATCACAGTATTGAAAAGCGTGAATCTCGCAAAAAGTTTTTTACCATTCAGCTAGAGAATCTGTTTTTACTAGCTCGCGAACAAAAGAAAGATCCACTTACTCTCAAAGGCTCCTATGCCGGTGCCATGGGCTGGGGGCAATTCATGCCTGATAGTTATCGCGATTATGCCGTTGATTTTGACGGCGATGATTTTGTTGATATCTGGACAAATCCCACTGATGCAATTGGCAGCGTGGCTAATTTCTTAACCAAAAAGGGTGGTTGGAAAAAAGATCAGCCGGTTGCCACCAGAGCACATATTGGCCAGCAATTAGATACTCAGGGTCTTAATAAAATGCGCAAGCCGAAATCGACTATTGCTGACCTTAAAGAGAGAGGCTACCAGCCGGTGCAAAATTTTTCTGAGGACAGCCTTGCATTCCCAATGAAGCTTACCGCTAAATATGCTGATGAGTACTGGCTTGGGTTTAATAATTTTTATGCGATCGGACGCTACAATCCACGTATTAAGTATGCAATGGCAGTCTACCAATTAAGCTTGATGATCAAAGCGCAACGTTGCGAAACCACTGAAACTTGCTCTTGATTAGAAGATCCCGTTTGAATTGAAAACCTATCGATTCTATTTGGTTGTTATTTCACTTTTACTGCCTGCCTGCGGTGGAATTTACTATGCCCATCCACTTCAAGACGGCGCTGGGGTAAAAATTGACCGCAATGAAATAAAAAATGCTCAACCCATTGAAGAGCCTATTACCAAAGCGGGCAACACAAACCCTTATACCCAGTTTGGTATAACCTATGAAATCATGCCTAGCAGCCTTGGCTATAGAGAGGTAGGGAATGCCTCTTGGTATGGTAGTAAATTTCACGGCCGCCGGACCTCTAATGGCGACATCTACGACATGTACAGTATGACTGCAGCACATAAAACCTTGCCTATCCCAACCTATGTTCGCGTCACCCGAGTGGATACACAGCAAACCATTATCGTTAGAGTCAACGACCGCGGTCCTTTTCATGATCAGCGTATCATTGATCTTTCTTATGCTGCAGCAGTTAAACTGGGATTTTCCGATTCAGGGACAGCTGAGGTGCTTGTTGAAGCTATAGACGCTTCGGTACCCCTGCCCACTGACCATGAAAAAGCCTATCTTCAAATTGGCGCCTTTGATGACCCTGAATCTGCTATAAAATTTGCTGCAAAGTTTGATGACCAGATGACTGCGCCTATCGGTATAAAAGCAGTTGAAAGTGCCTTTAAAGTCCTTGTGGGACCCTTTGAAAATACAGGGGAACTACTTCTTACAAAACAGACTCTAAGACTTGAATATAACATTTCGGCCTTTGCAGTTAATCGATAATTTTTTGCTTTTGGCCAGCAATCTAGCACATTCATTATGGGCAGTTGTGCGTGACTAATGTTAGACTATGCATCATTAAACTATGGTTCTGTTTGGTATCCCTACTATGTTGAATAAAAGCTTTTCTCTTTCATTGTTAATTTTGCTTTGCACTCTAGCTAATCCCTTTGCTGCAGCTAAGCAATTTCTTCCTGATGCGCCTAAAATCGATGCAAAAGCATGGATTTTGGTGGATGCAGACACCGGCTACATTATCGCTGAACAGAATGCTGATGAAACCTTGCCGCCGGCTAGTTTGGCAAAGATGATGACAACCTACATCGCGTCAAAGGAAATCGCTGAAAATCGCCTTAAAGCAGACGATCTAGTTCTTATCAGTGATAATGCCTGGGAACTAGGTGGTGCTAAAACTGATGGCTCTACGATGTTTCTAAGCCCCAGATCTAAGGTGCCAGTGATTGACCTTATACGTGGGGTTATTATTCAGTCAGGCAATGACGCAGCAATCTCTTTAGCGGAGCATATTAGCGGTGGTGAAACTGCCTTTTCCGATAATATGAATTTCCAAGCTGAACTAATGGGGATGACTAATACTTACTATATGAATTCGACCGGCCTACCCGCCGAAGGCATGGTGACCTCTGCTCGCGATCTGACCATTCTTGCTAAAGCTATTATCAATGAGCACCCCGAGTACTATAGTATTTACTCGGAAAAATATTTTAGCCATAACAATATTAACCAGCCTAATCGAAATCGTCTTCTTTGGCGAGATAGCAGTATTGACGGATTAAAAACCGGTCATACCAAAGAAGCAGGGTACTGTCTGGTTGCCTCATCTAAGCGTCGCGGAATGCGCTTAATTTCAGTTGTTTTAGGCGCTAAAAGCGATGATTCACGAGCTCGTGAATCACAAAAACTTTTCTCTTATGGTTTTAGACATTTTGAAACCAAGAAAATATATAGTGCAGGTGAATTGATTAAAGAAAATGCCGCCCTTTGGTATGGTGAGGAAGATTTCCTTAGCCTTACCGTTGAAAATGACATCACACTGACCTATCCAAAAGGTGAAAAGAAAAACTTATCGGCACAGATTACTGTGGATAATGAAATTTCTGCACCCATAACGGCAGGGCAAATTCTGGGCAGTCTTGAGATCACTCTTGATGGAAAAACCCTGACGCAAGTGCCATTGGTTGCAGAAAAAGATATCGCTGAGGCTGGTTTTTTCTCAAGATTCTTCGACTGGATTCTATTATTTTTTACCCAACTACTTTCCTGAGTTAATAACTGTGACTGAAGAAAAAAAACCTGAAATAGAATTTCCCTGTCAGTACCCCATTAAGGTGCTGGGTGAGGCACATCAGGAATTAAACGAGCATGTCATTAAGGTTATGAATACCCATGCGCCTAAGATTGCTGAATCGGATTTAAAGATCAGTCACAGCAGTAAGGGTAAGTGGCAATCCATTACCGTGTTTATTATTGCAACTGGCAAGCCACAATTGGATGCCATTTTTGCCGATCTTAAAACGAGCAATAGAGTCAAAATGGTTCTTTAACCATGTCGTCTAGCGATCAACCTTTACCTTTAATAATTCGCCATTTGGGTCTACAAGACTACTCAACGACTTATACTGCCATGAAAAATCTAGTTGAAAGTCGTAACAAGCAAAGCTGTGATGAGATTTGGTTCTTAGAGCATCAGCCTGTTTTTACTCAAGGGCAGGCTGGCAAGGCAACTCATGTGCTTGCACCAGCAGAAATACCCGTGGTTAAGTCAGATCGTGGTGGTCAGGTTACTTACCATGGTCCCGGGCAGATTACCGCCTACCTAATGATTGATCTAAAACGTCTAAAAATGGGTGTTCGCGATCTGGTTAGCTTAATGGAACAGGCTATTGTCGACTGCTTATCACATTGGAATATCGACGCTAATCCAAGGTCTGATGCGCCGGGTGTTTATACCTTGGAGGGACAGAAAATCGCATCCCTAGGGCTTAGAATTCGTAAAGGCAGTAGCTACCATGGCTTAAATTTTAATATTGATATGGATATGGAGCCTTGGAGTCGTATTAACCCCTGTGGTCTTGGCGTAGAAATGACTCAGATGGTAGATCTAATTGAGACGGTACCCAGTAAACAGATGGTTGCAGATAAATTAGCTGAACTGCTTCAGCAGGCTCTGGGTTATAATAGCCACCAGCTTGGCGACAACAGTATTTTAGTAGTGCATTAATTGAAGGTAATTTCATGACATCAAATCTGGTTGATCCACCCAAAAGAACCAAACGGCTCCAGCAAGGCGAGAAGCTGCGAAGTGCCGATAAGGTGGAGCGTATTCCTGTTAAGGTAATTCCGACCACGGAATATCAAAGCAAACCAGAGTGGATGAGAATCCGCTTAAACGCGTCACCCAGAGTCAATGAAATTAAAAGTATCTTGCGCGAGCATAAGATGGCTACGGTCTGTGAAGAGGCCGCCTGCCCCAACCTTCATGAATGCTTTAGTCATGGTACTGCAACCTTTATGATTATGGGTGAAATTTGCACCCGTCGCTGTCCTTTTTGTGATGTGGGTCATGGCAAACCCAACCCTCTCGATCAAGAAGAACCCTTAAATCTTGCTAAGGCCATTAGTGAAATGGCGCTGAGTTATGTGGTTATTACTTCCGTTGATCGCGATGATTTACGCGATGGCGGCGCACAGCATTTCGCTGACTGTATTAGAGAATCACGTCGCCTATCACCTAACCTTAAGGTTGAGGTTCTTGTGCCAGATTTTCGTGGGCGTATGGCACCGGCTTTAGATATCCTATCGGATACACCCCCAGACGTGTTTAACCATAACATGGAAACTATTCCTCGCCTTTACCGCGAAGCTAGACCGGGCGCTAATTATCAGTGGTCACTGAAACTGCTTAAAGATTACAAGGCTCGTAATCCGTTGGTCCCTACTAAATCTGGGCTTATGGTGGGGCTTGGTGAAACTAAAGATGAACTTTTGCGCACCTTAGACGATCTGCGCGAGCATGATGTTGATATGTTGACCGTGGGCCAGTACTTGCAGCCCTCAACCAATCACTTACCCGTTGATCGCTTTGTGCATCCCGATGAGTTTCAGGAGTATACGGAGTATGCTGAAAGTATTGGTTTTACGCAGGCAGCTTGCGGGCCTTTGGTACGCTCAAGCTATCACGCCGATAAACAGGCACGTGGCGAAGATATAACCTAGAAGCATATACAGCCAAGAAAAAGTTTAGTTTATTCGTCGACCCAAACTTCTCTTAATGGCTCACCAAAGTCATCATAGATGATTTTCTTCTTTGGCCGCTTAGATGCCTTGCTTGCCGGCTTTGCCGGTGACTTGCGTTTACGCTGGTCTATTTTCGACACCAAGTCATTGACATAGGTTCGAGTTTTTAATGGCGATGGGCTAACAAAAACCCCTTTTGCACGAGGCTGATCGGCTGGCTCACCCGTTTCTCCGGGCTGACATTTTTTTATTTCACCGCCGCTACCCAGAAAAGCTTCAGTTTTTTCACGAAGCTGTTTGCGCAGGCTATTTTTTGAAATGCCGTTACTCAAGATGTATACCTTTCATGGCAGAAACTACGTTTTATATTAGCAAATAACAATCACTCACACCATTCGGCTAGCGACTAGTTACCCTGTGTAATGCCGCATAAAACTTCACTTGAAAGCTTCTTAGGGTTTCAATGTTTAACTTGTTCTTTAAAATTTCGGGTAAAAGCAACATAACGGGTGTCAGTAAAAGAGTCATAATGGTGGCGACCAAGAGACCATTTACAATGGCACTGGCTAAGGGCTGCCACCATGAAGCAACCATACCACCTACTTCAATTTTACGATTAACCATATCGATACTGTAACCAGTAGCCAGTGGCAATAACCCTGCTATAGTGGTGACAGTGGTTAACATAACCGGTCTAAATCGCGATTTAGCGGCAAGAAAAACAGCGTCTTTGAGGGGTAATTCTGACTGACTTCGTCGAAAGTGATTAAAGCTGTCAATCAGTACAATATTATTGTTCACCACAATGCCCGCCAATGCGACTATGCCCACACCCGTTAAAATAGTACTAAACACAGACTGGGTTACCAGCAAGCCTAGCAACACACCCGCTGTCGACATTACCACAGAGAATAGTATGAGTGCTGCCTGGTAAAAGCTATTAAATTGGGATACTAGCAGTATCAACATCAGCCCCATGGCTAAGGTAAATGCGGTTGACAAAAACTCTGCTGACTCGGCCTGCTCTTCGTTAGCACCACGAAATGAAATTTTTATAGCCGGATCGATTGCCTGCGTGGCGAGCCATTGGCTTATCTGGTTAACCTGTGTATCCGTTAAATAATTATCTTCGGTATTGGCTAGTATAAACACACTTTCCAATTGATCTATGCGCTGAATTGCGTCCAATCGGTTCTTTGCTTGACGCTGGGTAAAGCTGCCAATGGGTACTGCACCATTGGCAGTATTGACTCGCAAACGATCGAGAGATTCAAGCTTTCTATCAGCTTCTGGGTAACGCACACGAATTTCGACTTCCTGATCTGCATCATCAGGCCTAAATTCCCCAATCATCATGCCATTGGTCACTAGTTGCACCATTTGCCCGACAGAATT
>ENA-UZWV01006006-UZWV01006006.1-metagenome-genome-assembly--contig:-Day-3-1m-contig-6006_pt1 | contig 14264 bp, 16 predicted proteins | sample MGYA00260342_ERZ794902 | MGnify/ENA metagenome assembly ERZ794902
CGATTGCGTCGGGTTTTTGGTGAAAAAAGTACCCCCGAGCAGGGTTTGTATTTTTGGGGCGGCGTCGGGCGCGGTAAAACTTACCTTGTTGATGTTTTTTATGAGAGCTTGCCGTTTGATGCCAAGCTAAGGGTGCATTTTCATCGCTTTATGCAGCGTGTTCACCAAGAGCTCACAGTCCTTGCCGGGGAAAAAAACCCGTTAGAGCGAGTGGCTGCTGGGATTGCATCTGAGGCCCGAGTGATTTGTTTTGACGAGTTCTTCGTGAGTGATATTGCTGACGCCATGATTTTGGCTGGACTGATGACGGCCCTTTTTCAGCGCGGGGTGACACTGGTGGCGACTTCAAATATTGAGCCCTGTGACCTGTACAAAGATGGACTGCAGAGGGCGAGGTTCTTGCCTGCTATTAAGCTCATCGAAACTTACACCGACGTTGTCAATGTGGATTCGGGAGTCGATTACCGGTTACGCACTCTCGAGCAGGTGGAGTTATGGCACACGCCGCTTAATGTTGAGTCTGAATTGGCGTTGACGGGGGACTTCGAGGCCTTAGCTGTCGGCATGGCTCCAACGTCGGTGATCCTTGAGATTAACAACCGCAGCATTACAACTCGGGCAATGGTCGAGGGTATGGCCATCATTGATTTTCATGAGCTTTGCCAACAGCCTCGGAGTTCCAGCGACTTTATAGAGCTCGCCCGGATTTTTCACACGGTTTTGGTGCCGGGAATCGAGGTGATGCGCAGCCATCAAGAGGATGTTGCGAGACGTTTTGTGAATATGGTGGATGAGTTTTACGATCGTGGGGTNNCTGGCTTTTGAATTCCGTAGGACCCTGTCCAGGCTGCAGGAAATGCAGTCTCGAGAGTATCTGGCTCGGGAGCACAAGCCGTAATGGGCTCGGTTGGACTTATTTCGGGAGTTAGTAGCAATTGAATCGACTAATAACTGCTTGAAAGCGTGGCCACCGTCCAGTATCATCCGCGCTCCCTTGAATTTGCCCCTTGAGGCGTCACAAATGAAAACATACAGCGCCAAAGCTAGCGATGTGCAGCACGACTGGTTTGTTGTCGACGCAGAGGACAAGACGCTTGGACGTCTTGCCACTGAAATTGCACACCGTTTGCGCGGTAAGCATAAGCCTGAATTTACTCCCCACATGGACATGGGTGATTACATCGTGGTTGTAAACTGCGAGAAGATCAAAGTAACGGGTAATAAGCAGACCGATAAAATGTACCATCATCACTCAGGCTACCCGGGTGGTATCAAGTCCTACAGCTTTGAGAAGTTGATTGACCGCGCTCCAGAGCGTGTACTCCAGCGGGCTGTAAAGGGCATGTTGCCCAAAAACCCACTGGGGCGCGCCATGTTCCGCAAACTCAAAGTCTACTCGGGCTCTGAGCATCCGCACGTCGCTCAGCAACCACAAGCCCTGGCGCTTTAGAGGAAATTAGTATGTCTACGGCACAGTATTACGGCACAGGCCGACGCAAAACCTCGACCGCGCGAGTATTCCTTCGCACGGGTACCGGCAACATCCAAATCAACGGTCGCACGATCGATGAATATTTTGGCCGTGAGGTCGCACGAATGATCGTGCGTCAACCTCTGGAGTTGACCCAGCTCAATGACCGCTTTGACGCCTATGTCACCGTAAGCGGCGGCGGCAGTTTTGGTCAGGCGGGAGCTATTAGGCATGGCCTCACCCGAGCACTCATGGATTACGATGAGTCGTTGCGAGGCGCACTGCGCGCAGAGGGTTTTGTGACTCGAGACGCACGGGAAGTCGAGCGGAAGAAAGTGGGTTTGCGGAAGGCGCGTCGTCGTCCTCAGTTCTCCAAGCGCTAAAATTGGCCAAGAACCTCTATAGAGAGGTTTTTTGGGGTAGATTCCGGCGTAAATCTGTCGCTTATTTGTCTACGTAATTAAATTCGGAATGCAGTTATGCGGTGCCGTCGCTTGCCGCGCACTCAGCAGAGCACTAACATTCCCGCGCAAGAAATTCCATGTCTCTACTAGCGCCACATCGCGGTAGAGGTTGCCTCAATGTCGGAGAGGGTTCTCATGAGCGAAGTGCAATCTAGCCAAAATGATACGGCTCAGCCGGACGCAAAAAGTCAGACCCGACGGCGGTTCCTCACCGCCGCAACATCGGTTGTCGGAGTCGCTGGCGTCGTGGGTGTGGCTACACCCTTTATGGGGTCGTGGAACCCTTCAGAGAAAGCAAAGGCTGCGGGGGCACCTGTTAAGGCTGACATCGGCAAGCTAGAGCCCGGCCAGATGGTGGTCGTTGAGTGGCGTGGCAAGCCGGTTTATGTACTTCATCGTACTGGCAGTCAGCTAGACGACCTCCCTAAATTAGACGGTATTCTCAAAGACCCCGGTTCAGAGGGTTCAGACCAGCCAGGCTACGTTGCCAGTGAGGGTCGTTCAATTAGGCCAGAACTTTTTGTGGCGGTAGGTTTGTGCACTCACTTGGGCTGTGCGCCCAAGTTTCGCCCGGAAGTAGGCGCGGCTGACCTTGGCGGCGATGAGTGGTTGGGCGGGTTCTTTTGCCCCTGCCACGGTTCAAAATTTGATTTGGCGGGACGTGTTTTTCAGGGAGTGCCTGCCTCTGCAAACTTGGTGGTTCCTCCCTATAGCTTTGAGGGCGATAACGTCCTTGTAATCGGTGTGGATGCGGAGGCTGCCTAATGGAAAAAGCGTTGAGTTCTTTTGTTGGATGGATTGATGCACGCCTGCCGGTTACCAGAGCGTGGAATACTCACATGGGCGAGTACTACGCCCCCAAAAATTTCAATCTCTGGTACTTTTTCGGAGTTTTTTCATTGTTGGTGTTGGTCAACCAGTTACTAACTGGAATTTGGCTGACCATGAACTACACACCATCTGCCGAGGAAGCTTTTTCATCGGTTGAGTACATTATGCGCGACGTCGATTACGGCTGGTTGCTGCGTTACATGCACTCTACCGGCGCATCGGCGTTTTTTATCGTCGTCTACCTTCACATGTTCCGCGCCCTGATCTATGGGTCGTACAAGAAGCCTCGAGAGTTGTTGTGGGTCTTCGGTATGATGATCTTTATCGTTCTCATGGCTGAAGCATTTGTGGGTTACGTGTTGCCTTGGGGCCAAATGTCGTATTGGGGCGCTCAGGTCATCATTTCGCTATTTGGTGCGATTCCAGTGGTGGGAGAGGACATCGTGACCTGGATTCGCGGAGACTATCTGCTCTCGGGCATTACGCTGAACCGTTTCTTTGCGTTGCACGTGGTGGCTTTGCCCATAGTGTTGCTTGCGCTAGTGGTATTGCACATTCTCGCGCTGCACGAAGTAGGCTCCAACAACCCCGATGGCGTAGAAATTAAGAAAAAGAAAGACGCGAACGGTATTCCGCTTGATGGCATCCGATTCCACCCTTATTACTCGGTCCACGATATTCAGGGCATTGCGGTCTTCTTATTTTTCTTTTGCGCCATTCTGTTTTTTGCCCCTGAAATGGGCGGGTTCTTTCTTGAGTTTGCCAACTTTGAGCAGGCTAACGGACTGAAAACCCCTGAGCATATTGCACCCGTTTGGTATTTCACACCGTTCTACTCTGTGTTGCGTGCTGTACCCGACAAGTTTTGGGGATTTGTATTCTTTGCGGCGTCAGTGGCAATTCCCTTTGCACTCCCTTGGCTGGATCGGTGCGAGGTTAAATCATGGCGTTACCGGGGCATGATCAACCGCGTGATGCTGCTGCTATTTGTCGTATGTTTCTTGATCTTGGGTGTTTTGGGGGTGAAGGCTCCGACCCCTGAGCGGACGTTTTTAGCGCAGATCTGCACTATTTTTTACTTTGCATTCTTCCTGGCGATGCCAATATGGTCGAAGATGGACAAAGTGAAGCCGGTCCCAGACCGGGTGACTATGGACGGTGGCATAGGTGTAGTGCGCAGTTTAGGAATCCTCGCACTGATGGGGGCGCTCACGGTAATTCCGTTAAAGGTAGTGGGTGCAGAAACGGGGTTCGATTGTGGGACAATTCCTTGCGACCACATCGAGACAAATGCTGCTGACAAACCGTCGCTTCAACGTGGCGCAGCGCTCTACACCAACTATTGCATGGGGTGCCATTCACTACAGTACTCCCGCCATAATCGGGTTGCCAGAGATCTGGGCATTCCAGAGGACCTCTACAAAGCCAACCTGATGTTCGACCCCGAGACAAAAATCGGTGCCCTGATGGATAATTCCATGGATAAGGGCAATGCCAAAAAATGGTTTGGAGCGACACCTCCGGATTTAACCTTGGTGTCTCGGGCAAGGCAGCCAGAGTGGCTTTACACCTACCTACGTACGTTCTACAAGGACGAGTCTCGGCCCTATGGCGTCAACAACAAGGTTTACCCTAAAGTCGGTATGCCCCATGTACTTATGGAGCTTCAGGGGATGCCCGAGTGTGCGGCAGGCCCAGACTTAGAGCACGGCCAGATGGACCCACTGACTGGGGATGCTATGATGGCGGCGCCCTGCGGCCGGCTTGAAATCGCGGCTGCTGGTATCATGAGTGGGGAAGAGTACGATTCGGCAATTTACGACCTTGTTAATTTTCTGGCGTATACGGCGGAGCCTATCAAGCTGCAGCGGCAGCAGATGGGTATAAAGGTTTTACTGTTCCTTGCTATTTTCTTTGTATTCGCCTGGCTCTTGAGTCGCGAATATTGGAAGGACGTCCACTAACGTCCCACCTGACATGCGCGGCAGCTGCTTGAACAGCACTGCCGTTATTGTTGCTTACAACCCGGAGTTTACGAATGAAACTGTCTGACGACGCCTCTGCGGTAGTGTCCAAGCGCTCTTCCATGACGCTGTTTTCGGATAGTACTAACCACTATAGCCACCGAGTGCGCATTGTACTTGCAGAGAAAGGCGTAACAGTCGATCTCATAGAATCTGATTCGGGTATTGCACCCGCTGAGTTGGCTGATGTAAATCCTTACAACACGATGCCGACGTTAGTAGACCGTGACTTGGTTCTTTACGAGTCAAAGGTCATGATGGAATACCTTGATGAGCGGTTTCCGCATCCGCCATTGTTGCCTGTGTACCCCGTAGCCAGAGCTGAAAGCCGCTTACTCATGTATCGAATAGAACGTGATTGGTGCAGTTTGGTGGACGCCATTCAAAACTCACGTTCTGACAATGTGGTCACGAAATCTGCAAAGGAGCTGCGCGATGGCTTAATGGCGATAGCGCCTATTTTTGCGGAGAAACCTTACTTTATGAGCGAAGAGTTTACCCTTGTCGACTGCTGCATTGCGCCTATCCTGTGGCGTTTGCCGTCTCTGGGCGTCGATATTCGGCCCGGTAAGCAGTCTAAGCCCCTATTGGCTTATATGGACAGCTTGTTCCGCAGGGAATCTTTTCAGGAAAGTCTGACCGTCCATGAGCGAGAAATGCGCCTCTAGTCGAGTAGCACCTCTGTGAACTCTAGCAGGCCATACATTATCCGCGCCATTTACGAATGGATCGTAGATAACGAGTGTACGCCACACCTCTTAGTCGATGCCACCGGAGCCGGGGTCTTCGTCCCTGAAAGCTACGTAAGCGACGGGCAAATCGTACTGAATATTTCACCTTCCGCCGTGGTGTCCTTGCAGATGGGCAATGACACTGTCGCCTTTAATGGCCGATTTGGGGGGCAACCTCAGGATGTGGAGGTGCCCATTGCCGCTATCTTAGGTATTTATGCCCGCGAGAATGGGCAGGGCATGGTATTCGATAGCCCCATGGAGCCCGATCCAGATCCTGAGCCGCCTTACATCGGCGACCCTTCGTCGTCTGAGCGCGGTCACCGCCCAGCACTGAAGATTGTGAAATAAAAAATCAGAAAGCGCGGGGGCAGGGGGCAGGTACGCAAGATCTCCGTGAGCGTTAGCTTTGTTAAATCAGTTCGAAGAGGCGTACAACCCGCGCTACTCCGTCAACGTCGGCAGCTGCCGCCGCTGTACGATTAGCCTCCTCTGTTGATAGCAGCCCCATTAGATAGACCACGCTGTTTTCGGTAACCACTTTTACTCGCAATGAGGGTACTTCGGAGTCCGTGAGCAAGGCGGTTTTTACTTTCGTCGTGAGCCAGACGTCATTAGCCTCAGTGCCGCTTGAAGACTTTGGCCCTATTGCCAGTTCGTTGTAAATTCGCCTCACGCCTTCTATCTGACGAACGACGTTCGCGGCTTGATCTTTAAGGCTTTGGTTAGGAACTTCTCCGGCAATTAAGACATAGCCGTTGTAGGACACAACAAGAAATCCCAAGTCGTCGAAATCAGAGTTGGTTGCCCTAATATTGACGACGGCTTTTGTTTCTATACTTTCATCTAAAACTTGCTCCGCTAAACTGCGTTCCCCGGGTTCATCTTCGATACTGTTGCTTTCGAAGGTCGCGAGAACTGTCCCGCAGCCGGTCAGACATGCGATTAATAAAATGATAAAAAACCTTTTGAAGAAAGGGCTCATGTCGCGTCCTCTAGAGTGCCAAATAGGGATATATCGATCAATTTTGCGAGACATATGGAACAGCATTGGGACAGTGCCAGCGCCGTTGCGCGGTCTGCTCCTGGAAATGCCAGGCTAGGCCCTGTTCCTTGCGCGCCGACCCACACGGACGTCAGGTCACGTTTTACAATCGCCGAAGAGAGAAATTCCAGATCGACTTGATTGAGTGATGTGGCAAAAAGAATGACTAAATCTCCGGGTTGTCCTAAGGCCGTCAGTTGTTGAGTCAACCAGCCCACTCCCGGATCGAGGCTCGTGATGTGTCGGCTAGTGAGCTCTATCGCCGGTATTGCCGGCCGCTCTCTGTAGAGTCCTTGCTGTAACAATTCTGACAGCAGACCAGCACCGGCTGCATCGGGACCGACACCGCACACAATAAGTTTTTTCTCGCTGATAACCGTCTGAGTTGCAAGGTTAGCTGCACTTCCCGTGACGTCCGCAATGTCGTCCACAGACAAACTTAGCTGCTCTATATAACCGCGGAAAAAAGTTGAGATGTCATCGTAGGGAATCATAGCCAGATTGCTACCCGTTTAGTTAGACGCATCGAAAGCCTGCTGAATCCATTGCGCCTGTCGATTTTTGCTCGACGTATCGTAAGCGACGACATCGAATCTGATGGGGCGGTCCTGTAGAGCTGGCATACGTTGTATCACTATACTGGCTGTGCGAATAAGGCGCTGCTGCTTGTGGTAATTAATTGTGCCAGCGGCAGTTTGAAATCGTTTGTGTTTGCGGGCCCGCACCTCGACAAATACGACCGTCGCGCCCTGCTGCATGATAATGTCTATCTCGCCATACTTGCAGCATACATTGCGCGCCAGAGTTGTCAGGCCTTGAGCTATCAAGTAGCGCTCCGCGCAATCTTCTGCTTTTTTGCCAATTTGCTGGTTCACATCTGTAACTGTTTATCACGATTTACAGGGTTAGCGTATCGGCAAGGCTTTAAGTTTGCCGCCATCGAAAGCAACTGAATTAAGCTCTCTCTCGATTTCGCCGTTAGGCAGCCGCTTAAGAAGCCCTGTCCTTCCTTGAAATACAATAGCTTCAGTGGCCTCGGCTTGCTGCCAGTGGTCAACCATGGAAACGGCGTCGAAACCTAAAGCTTGTAGTCGCGTATAGCGATCCACTTTTAAAGCCTGTAGTACCGCTGGAGTTTCTACCAGAATGAGATCGTTGAGGTCTTGATTTTGGCCATGGTCATGACCGCTGTAAACGGCTGAAGAACTGTATACGGGCACGTCGCCACTATAGTGATAGATCAGCAGAGGACGGAGACGGCGGGCTTCGGCGGGGTCCGCTGCCAGCAAAAAAACAACATCGAAGTCTTGGCGCCGTCGTGGTCGGGATGCAACGGGGGCGTCAAAGGCGGCCTCCATCATCTCTATTCTGCGTTCTGATGGCACTGAGCCGGCGCTGCTACCTATTTGTTCTGAGGCCGCTGTGGTGGTGTCGAGGGTCAGTGTGTTGGCCGTGACGCCCCCAATGCCCCTCCAAACCTGATTTAAAGCGACTTCCATTCGCCGACCCCATTCGCTGTCGGGGCGAATGACTAGTGCTCTTCTTTGCCCTCTGCCAAATGCGAGGCGAGCTATTTGGCGGGCCTCATCTTCGGGGGCCAAGCTCATAGCGCTCCAGTTGGATATGCCCGTGCTCGCGTAAACTTCAGGTCGGTTGAGGGCGATTACTGGGGTTGGCCGTTCTTTAAGGCTCTCGAGGGTTTGTGCCTCTGATTTAATGAGTGGACCAATGATGAGGTCAGCGCCTCCTGTCAGGGCTTCACGGTACGCTGATACGGCGCTGGGCCGCAGTTCGGTATCAATGGTAAATAGCCTTGGGCGCTTCTCAGGGTCCGGAAACCTTCGGTATAAACCTTCCGTTATGCCTTCAAGTACGGCGCTCCCAGCGGACTTTAGTCGCCCTGATAATGGCAGAAGCACGCCAATATTCTCGGGGGGCTGTGCATCCAGCCAAGTCGCTAAAGCCGCAGGAAGGGGATTGGTTGCGGTGTGGCCCGGGTGAGAAGCAAGCCAGTTGTAGGTGGCATTTCGACCTGACCGGTAAGCCTGCAGTAAAGTTAGCCAGCCACGCCAGTCTGGGTCATCGGCCATGGCTGCGGCGCGTCCTAACTGTCCATCATCAAGATGCATGAGTAGCGTCCACAATCGATCACCTGGGGTTGCGACCGTATTGGAGAGATCAGAGCTGTTTGGTGTTCCCTGAGTGGACTTCATGACTAGTTTGATTCGAAAGTGTGCCAACCGCGCTGCGTCAAGCCATCGACCTTGAATGCGGGCCCTTTCTTCGACGGTAGATAAAACAAAAAGTTGACCTTCGATGCTCGAAGTTTTAGCGCCCTTCATCAGGCGTTGTGCAACTTCGATATCGCCATTGAACCAAGCGATATCGGCGTCGATGATGCTGGCAGTTGTTGCGTCAATACCTTTGATCAGAAACGCGTCTCTGAGAATGCGCCCTGCGACGACACCTTCGGTGAGGACCCTTTCTCGCACGGCACTGATCGCAGCAAAATCTAGCTGTTGGTCTGGAGCGGCAGGTAGGGGCGCGGGCATTTCTTTTTGCCCGAGATTTTCCAAGGAGATTTTGGGTAACGATTGCTCCGGAGCGTTGGTCGTTTGACAGCCTGCAATCAAGCCACCTAATAGTAGGAGCAAGAAAGTGTCTCTAATGAGCAGACGAAGGGTAGGTAGATTTGCGATCATGGCGCAGAGTATAGAACGGAGTCGCCCTCTTGGAACGTGGTTTGTACATTGTACCGACGCCAATTGGTAATTTGGCCGATATCACCCAGCGCGCAGTTGAGACGTTAATGGGCGTTTCGCTGATTGCTGCGGAAGATACCCGTCACAGTCGGAAGCTTTTGGCTCACTATGAGATCGAGACAACGCTGTGCGCATATCATGATCATGTGTCTGAACAGGTGACCGAGCAGCTTTTGATGCGAATGGTAAGTGGCGAGGCGGTCGCGCTTATCAGTGACGCCGGGACGCCGTTGGTGTCTGACCCCGGGTTTCGATTGGTGCGTGCCGCACAGGATAAAAAGATCCCTGTCTTCCCGTTGCCTGGGCCCTGTGCGGCGATCGCGGCGCTCAGTGGTGCCGGTTTGCCCACCGATCGATTTTTCTTTGAGGGCTTTTTACCATCAAAATCTCAGCAAAGGCGAAAGCGCTTAGAGTCCCTGCAGCATCAGACAGGAACCCTGATCTTTTATGAGGCGCCGCATCGCATCCGAGCGACGCTTGCCGATGCTGTAGAGATCATGGGACCAGAGCGCGAGGCTGTTTTAGCAAGAGAGCTCAGCAAGACCTTTGAGACTATTAAGCGTGATTCCTTAGCGGCACTGCTTAGTTGGGTCGAAGCGGATGCGAATCAGCAGCGCGGCGAGCAGGTTTTACTGATTGGCTCTGCGCCGGATCAGCTGGGTACAGAGCTGTCGGAGAGAGACCGGCAACTGCTGTTTCGCCTTGGCGACGAGTTACCTCCCCGTAAAGCGGCGTCCATCGTTGCGGATGTAAGCGGTGTAAAGGCTCGGGTTTTGTACGACCAGCTCATAAACCGTGAAAAAAAGTGACATTTCGAGCTTGAGTGCGGGCGGGCACGGCCTTATCTTGGAGGAGAGCTGATTAGACGATCGCTGTCACCTTGGGTGATGGAGGAAAGTCCGGGCTCCAGAGGTCAGAGTGCCAGGTAACACCTGGGGGGTGTGAGCCCACGGAAAGTGCAGCAGAAAGGAAACCGCCTAGCATTGCTAGGTAAGGGTGAAATGGTGCGGTAAGAGCGCACCGCGCGGCTGGCAACAGGCGTGGCGATGGTAAACCCCACTCGGAGCAAGACCAAATAGGGATCCATTAGCCGTGACCTCCGGCGGATTCGGGTAGGTCGCTACAGGCGAACGGTGACGTTCGTCGCAGATGAATGATCGTCCAAGACAGAACCCGGCTTATCGATCAGCTCAACCTATGCACCCCCACAAAGTGGGGGTGCTCCCCCGCCAACTTTATGGTTATATATATTAGAATTTTAATAACTATATAGGCGTCTTATTAAAGTTGTATCCACTAATTACGGCTAATCTGCTGTTTGAGCGTGTTTTTTAGGCGCCTGAAAATGCCTTGCATCAGGGCCTTTATCATCTAGGAAAGTTTCTCTAAGCGACTGAAATAGAAAGGAAATTTGCGGTCCGCAGCATTGACCTTTGCAAATCATGGGCTTATAGTGGGTAAAAGTGGGGCAAAGTGGATTTCACTGTGCTTAAGTGGGGAAAGCGGGTCAAGAGTGGGTTGAGCTGAATGTTTCGGGGCGTACAGCACATCAATATGGATACCAAGGGACGCTTGGCTGTGCCTGCACGTCAGCGCGAGAGTCTGTTGGACCAGTGTGCCGGCAGGGTTGTCATCACGATTGATACCCAGAGCCATTGCTTAACGCTTTACCCGTTGCCCGAATGGGAGCGAATTGAGGCAGAAATTCAGTCGCTTCCAGCCCTCAATCCCGCAGTTAAGCGTTTCCAGCGACTCATGCTGGGTTATGCGGCAGATATTGAACTCGATGGGAATGGGCGCGCACTGCTGCCTCAGTCTCTAAGGGATTATGCGCACCTAGAAAAAAAGATTGTTTTGGTTGGGCAGGGCAACAAGTTGGAGCTTTGGTCCGAGGATCGTTGGCTTGCAGAGCGCGATGCCGCTTTGTCTGTGGAGGCGGTTGAGGAGCTCCCCGCTGAATTGTTGTCGTTAAAGCTTTGATGGGTAGTACGCATCAGGCTGTTTTGCTTGAAGAGGCAGTGGAGGCCTTGATGGCAGCTGAAACTGGAATGGGTGGTGAGGTCTTTGTCGACGGAACCTATGGTCGAGGAGGGCACTCCGCCGCAATTCTTGGTGAGCTTGCGGATGGTCAGCGTTTGGTTGCATTTGATAAAGACCCTGAAGCGATCGACAGCGCAATGTTAATGGCCAGCCAAAATCCCGCGTTCAGCTTTTTCCACGATAGCTTCGGCAATCTTGAGCGAGCGGGGTCGGGTTTAGCCGGCGTCCTTTTAGATCTGGGTGTATCCAGTCCGCAACTTGATGACGGCAGTCGAGGCTTCAGCTTTCAGCACCATGGTCCCTTGGATATGAGAATGGATAATTCTCGTGGCGAGACTGCCGCTGAGTTTATTAATTCGGCGTCTGAGGCAGAGCTGCGCCGGGTACTTTGGGATTTTGGGGAAGAAAAGTTTGCCCGCCGAATCGTTGCTGCGCTGGTAAAACGAAGGGCTGTGCAGCTCTTCGAAACCACCGAAGATCTAGCCGCGGTGGTAGCGGCGGCTAATCCGGCGTGGGAAAAGCACAAGCATCCTGCCACTCGCACTTTTCAGGCATTGCGGATTCACGTAAATCGCGAGTTGGATGATCTCGATATTCTGTTGGGCAAGGTCATTGACCTTCTGGCGGTTGGGGGGCGGCTGGTAGTTATTAGTTTCCACTCCCTTGAGGATCGGCGCGTTAAGACATTTATGCGGCGGGAGGCTCGCGGCAGGGAGCTGCCTCGAGGCGTGCCTATTCGAGATGATGAGCGTGGAGAGCGGTTGCGCCTGCTGGGTAAGCCGCAGCGCGCTGGTGATCAGGAGTTGGCGACAAACCCTCGAGCGCGCTCGGCAATTATGCGCGTAGCGGAGCGAATTGCATGATGTCCTTTCGATGGGCGACGCCGCTGCTGGTCGCTGCTGTGTTGGCGTCTTGTCTTGCGATTATTCATAGCACCCATGCGAGTCGGGCCTACTACGCTGACCTGCAGAGACTTGAGGGGACGCACTGGTATCTCCAAGAGGATTACAGCCGCCTCATGTTAGAGCGAAGCACGCTTGCGAGTCCGCATCGCATCGCCAAGCTGGCTCGTGATGAGTTGGTCATGAGAACCCCTGATCTCGCGACGCTACACACCATAGTTGAGGGGGTGCACTAATGGCTAGGAATGGGGTTGCACCCGCCCCCGGAACGCCTTGGCGGCTTGTTACTGTTGTTGGCTTGCTGCTGATTTTAGCCGCCGCGGTGGTGGGTCGTTTGGTGTTGATTCAGGTTGTTGACCAGGAGCGTGGTGCCGCATTTCTGCGCGAGCAAGGGGCGATGCGTGCTGTTAGGTCCGCCGAAATTCCCGCTTATCGTGGCATGGTTACAGATCGTCGGGGTGAGCCCTTGGCGATCAGCACGCCGGTTATTACTTTATGGGCCGATCCCCTGCGACTCCGAGACTCGAGCCGGTTGGGGGTTTTAGCGGATGCCTTGGGGCAGTCTGAGGTGGAGCTGCAGCAGCGGCTTGATCTCTACTCTGATAAGCGTTTTATGTACCTCGCGCGTCATCAAACGCCCCAATTAGCACGTCGTGTCCTCGCCTTGAAGGTCGCCGGCGTAGGGGGGAAGCGAGAATATCGACGTTTTTATCCTGCTGGAGAAGTGGCGTCACAGGTTATCGGTCTGACCAACGTCGACGGCAAAGGCATTGCTGGCCTCGAAAAAGCGTATGAGGATGTTTTGCATGGACGCGTCGGAAAAAAGCGTTACATAAAAGATCTGCATGGAGACGCCATTCGAGACGTTGGCGTTGTGCGGGAGGCTAGGCCGGGGCAGCCTGTTGCGCTGGCCATAGATTTACGCCTTCAGTATTTACAGCACCGCGAGCTGCAGCGAGCCATGGTTGAAACTGGCGCGGAGGCGGGTGCGGCAGTCACCTTGGATGCATGGACAGGTGAGATCTTGGCCATGACGAATCATCCGGTTTTCAATCCTAACAGCCGTGCTGCCTTTGATTATTCGGCGACCCGTAACCGCGTGGTTACCGATGCCTTTGAGCCAGGTTCAACGGTGAAGCCACTGACATTGGTGGCGGCTCTGGAGACAGGTGCATTCACGCTAGATTCAATTATAGATACTTCACCCGGAAGGATTCGGGTCGGTCGCAAGGTGTTGCCTGACCCTTTAAATTACGGCGCGATTTCAGTCTCCCGGGTGATAGAGAAATCGAGTCAGGTTGGCGTGACAAAAATGGCGCAGGCTATCGGGCATGAGCCAGTTTTGTCGGTATATCGCAGGTTTGGATTGGGTGAACCTTCTAGTATCGGATTTCCCGGAGAGCGTTCAGGGAGTTTGCCGAATCGGGAGCGCTGGAGTGAGATAGAGAAAGTGACCCTTGCCTTCGGGTACGGTCTTACTGCGACGCCGCTCCAACTGGCGCAAGCCTATGCCATTTTCGCGAACCAGGGTAAGCGAGTACCGTTGACGCTCCTCAAGCGCAGCGATGGTGAGCAGGCGCCCAGCGATCGTGTTATCAGTAAGGAAATCGCCAATCAGGTGCTGACCGTACTGCACCGTGTGACGGGGAGTGAGGGGACGGCTCAAAAAGCACGAGTGCCTGGGTTCTCTGTCGGCGGGAAGACCGGCACAGTTCACAAGGTCGGTCCTAGTGGCTATTTGCACGATCAGTACTTGGCGCTTTTTGTGGGCGTGGCGCCTATGGATAATCCGCGTTACGTCACAGCAGTTGTTATTGATCGCCCTAAAGGTGACAGCTACGGCGGTGGTGCCGCGGCAGCACCTGTGTATTCACGCATCACCGACGGCGTGTTGCGACTGCGCAATCAGCGTCCTGAGGTCGAGGCAGAAATGCCGGCACAGCTCGCCGGTTTTGGTGGCGGTCAGTGAGCCGCTTGGTGAGCCACCAGCAAAC
>ENA-UZWV01002728-UZWV01002728.1-metagenome-genome-assembly--contig:-Day-3-1m-contig-2728_pt2 | contig 14195 bp, 18 predicted proteins | sample MGYA00260342_ERZ794902 | MGnify/ENA metagenome assembly ERZ794902
TTTACTGAAGTATATGCAGCAGATGCAACTTTTATTAGTTTAGCAACACTTAAAACAGAAGTAGCAGCAGCAACAGACTTTGCAGACTTCCAAGCACGAATAGCAGCATTATAATTAATGCGATAAATATGTATAACAATACAAGGACACGAGAATGGCAAACAGATTTCCGCTAGTAGTAGACACAGACGATGCAAATAAAATCAAAGAAATACCAGTAGGTGATACACTTGATCTTGCAAACAGTGGTATTGCTAATCTTACTGAATTAAGTGTTGCAGGTTCATTAAGTAGTGCAACATTAACTACTTCAGGATTGGCAACATTAGCTAGTCTACAAGTTGCAGGTACAACTACATTAGGTGTCACTGATGTAGGAACTATTAATGCTACAAACATAAACTTAGATGGTGTAGCATTCACTGGTGTGCCTATTCAGTCAAATTGGAATGAAACAGATAACACTAGTCTAGCATTTATACAAAATAAGCCAATAATTAGTAATACAGTGGATAGCATTAATGATATTGGCGATGTTGATACTGCTGCTGCAATAAATGGTTATTATTTAGAGTACAATGGATTTGAATGGAAAGCAGTTCCAAATTCCGGCGGTGATACAGAATCTATACAAGATGCTATTTTTAGCGAAACAGTAGCAGGCAGTCTTGAAATTGATACAAATCCTCCAAGTGGTAGAGGTAGTTTAGATTTTGGCAAAACAAAGGGAGATGCCGGCTATGGCGAAATAAGTTATACGCCACCTAATGCACTTATTAAAGGACAGCAGGATTTAATAAGTGAACTAATAAATGATAGTGTGTATGTAAATGCAGCATTCCTTACAGCAATTGACAGTGTCACAGGTAAGTATCTCAAAGGGTCGGATATTATAGGATTTGGAAGAATTACTTCAACAGTTAATACAGGATCAGGACAGGCTGAACTTACATTTGACGATACAGGGTTGTTATCTGTTGAAACTGATACATTAGAAACAGTGACAGCAAGAGGCGCAACTAGTAGTGTTGCAATTGAAGCAGATGCATTTAATCAATCACCTACAAGTACAAACACAAATACACTAAAAGATGTAAGCATAGAAACACTTGATATTTTAACAAGTATTACTGGCACAAACAGTAATATTAATCTTACAAATGGCAATATTACTACAGGCGGTAATTTACAAGCACAAGATATTACTGCAACACAAAACCTTAGTGCTGGATTTATTGTTGGCGCAGTAAACATTAGCAACACTACAGGTGATATGGAATTAACTGTACCTACTGGTAGTAGAGTTGATATTACATCAGGAAGACTTAGATTAGGATCAACTACAGGCGTACCGACAAATCCAGAAATTGGAGAAATTATATTTGACGGAAGTACATTCTTTGGATATGTTAACGACAATGATGGCGAAGGAACAACAGGGCCAATTGGATTTCCTAGTGTAAACAACCCATTTGGTTTACAATTACCACAAGTAGAAACAGGAGACGAGCCACTTCCTGCGGTTGAGGGTATGATGATATATAATCTTACAGATGACGAAGTACAAGTATATAAACCAACTGGGTGGACGTCAATAGGATAAGTTTCTGATAAATATATAAAACGGAGACTAGCATGGCAATTCAAACAATAAATGTAGGCGTTTTAGCGAACGACGGAACAGGCGACGATTTACGTGAAGCCTTTATCAAAGCTAATCAGAATTTTGATGATTTAGATTTACGTGTCGCTGGATTTACAGAAATTACAGCAAGCAACATAGGTAGCTCAGGGTATAGTGTTTTTGCTGAAAAAGTTGCAAACGATTTCCAATTTAGAAAACTATCTCCTGATCCTTTATTTGCAGAAACAATGAACATCAGAGTAAGCGATGATGGAACTACAATATATCTTAGTACACCACAGAGCCAAAGCCGATTCACAGATGGAGTAGCAACCATTACAACACCTGTAGAACAACCAATATTTGTGACAGGTGAAGAAGGTGCTATTGTAAGCGTAAATTCAGTAGGACCTGAAATTAGAGTTAGAGGTGTAATTTCCGGAGAAACAGCACCACAACTTAGTGCAACATTAAATGCTGACAACAACGAAATAACAAATGTTGCAGCAATAAATGGTATCACAGCAAATCAACTTGCAGGTGTATTTACTTTTGATTTTGGCGATATTGATAACGATGCGACTAGTATTATTGATTTTATTATTAAAACATTAGATGTAGACTTTGGTAGCAACAGTGGCACGTTTGTAGAGGCAGATTCAAACGTTGATTTTGGTTCTGCAGGAAGTGATAATTTTGCGGAAGGTGCATAAATGGCTTTACCTATTTGGACTAAACTTAACGGTGACTTAGCTAACGTTGAAGAACGTGTAGTTACAACAATACCTATTCCATTAGAATCTACAGATGGTATTACCTTAACTATATTATCTGGAGAAGTTCCTCCAGGATTGAGAATACAAGATTATGCATTTGTAGGTACTCCTTTTGAAGTAGGCAAAACAACTGAATTTGAATTTGTAATTAGAGCTAGTAATGATACTGGTATTGCTGATAGAACCTTTACTATTACAGTAAACGGCGAAGACGCTCCTGTTTGGCAGACAGCACCAGGTCCATTGCCTTTAAAGAAAAGTTTTAGAAATCAATATTGGGTAGATACATTAAATACAGAATTTGGATTTAAACGTTCTGTAGATAGTACATGGATCGATCAAGATGTCACAATTTATGAAAACATACCTAGTAGAGAAACCGGCGCAAGTGGCGACTGGGCGTTTGTGACTTCTTTACAACAGGTTTGGTACAAAATAAATACCAGATGGTATAGAGCCAATGAAACACAATTACAAGGAGTATTTGGAATAGGTTTTACTTTTAGTATTACAAATACTACTCCTAATCCTAACATTGATACTTTTTGGTTTAACACCAATAAAGATAACAATGGATTGAATTTAAGTTTAAAAAAATACAATGACGATACACAAGTATGGGCTTCGCAGAATTATACTGTAAGTAAGACTTCGCCTATATCACCATTTGATGAACAAATTTGGGTGCAAATTTTCAATGATAGATTTGACTTTATTATTAAAAGTTATAATGCTATTGAACGTACATGGGAAATTATAAACACATTAGTATATGGACCTACTCCTCCAGATAGACTCAACACTGCATTTTTTGTTTTAGACAGTGCTCCGGTAGACTTCCAATTACAAGCAATTGATAGTGACTTACGTGCAGGCGAAGTTTTAAATTATTTTATTGCACAGGACGACGGAGAACTTCCTCCAGGGTTGACACTTAGTACAGATGGTAGTATTAGTGGATTTGTTGATCCAATTTTAGGACTTGACTTAGATCAAGAAGCAGGATACGATGTTGATCCTTTTGATTCGGGTCCTAGTGATTTATTTGTAGTAGACGATAACGGATTTGATAGTTATTTTTATGACACTACATTTTATGGATTTGCAGAAAGAACTAGATTACCAAAAAAATTAAACAGAAATTATACCTTTACAGTCACAGTCCAAGACGATACTAGTTTTAGTAAACGTGAGTTTAGTATTTACGTTGTCGGAGATGACTTTTTACGTTCTGATAACACAATAATGAAATCAGCTACAGGATTATTTACAGCAGATAATACTTTCCTTAGAAATCCAATCTGGCTAACTCCTGGCAATCTAGGTGTAAAACGTGCAAATAATTATACTACATTATATCTAGATGTATACGATCCAAATGCATTGCTTGGTGAAATAAGTTATAACTTACAACCATTCAACGACGATGGTACTGAAAGTCTACTACCAGAAGGATTAGTATTAGACGGTCTAACGGGAGAATTAGCAGGTACTATTCCATATCAGCCAGCAGTATCAAAAGAATATAGATTCACTGTTGAAGCACTAAGACAATTTATTGATACAAACGATGTAGAAGAAATTAACACAAGTGTTTACGAAGATACAATTAGTGGAAAAACACAACTTAAAATCCGTAAGATAAGTCAAAATATTACCGACGGTATAACTGACTTAGATAAACTTATATCACAAGAAATACAAATTGACAATTTGGGTTATGTAATTGAGTCTGTCAATTCAGATAATGAAGATTACGATATCTTAAATCTTGCACGTGAACTAGAACCGTCTTACAAATATAAAAGATTACGTACAGCATTTTCTAATGACGTAGGGCAAAATTACATCTACATTGTTGATTCATTAGATGGCCGAGAAGCAGCATGGAAAAACCGTAGTTTAAATTACAGCGATAGTGAACGATACCTATTGCAAGACAGTCCTACTGAAATTATTCCAGGAAGTACAACAGCAAAAATATGGCATAAGATGGTACGCTACACTATAACAGCAGCAGATAGTGCAGGAGATTTAGAATTTAACTTTAGTGCTATAGGATTAAACGATCCTGGTGACGAAGATTTAGGTAGTGCGTTAGAGTCATGGCTACAAACGCAAGGAATTGATACAACAAATTTATTCAAACTAGTAGCATTAGATGACAAACAAATAGTATTTGATATACCACGAAATGCAGTTATTGAATCTGTTATATTGAATCAAAATTTATTTGTCACAGACGATAGTGTTTTAGACAATGTAGAAATTAATAGAAGTTTACAATTTTTCAAAGTGTTTACTAATACACTATTACAAAGAAGTTTCTCGTTAAGTAATGGATTAAATAGCTTGTCTGGTGTACAGCTCACATTAGGTGTTGCAGCACAAACATTGATAAGGAAAAAATTAAATGTAATTCAAAACGAAGCTGTAAGCACAATTAAAACATTTACACTAAATGTTATAGGTGAAGTAGAAAGTACTATTAATTGGATAACTAATAGCAACCTAGGCACACTGCCTGCTAACCGTCCTAGTTATGTAAAACTAGAAGCAACAACTACACTTGTGGGTGCAAATTTACGTTATGATTTTATAGATGGCAAATTACCAAACGGTTTACAACTTAAAGCAGATGGTGAGATAACCGGTAAGCCTAACCAATTTCCAGACAGTAGTACATTAGGATTAACTGCAATTGATACACGAACAACAACATTTGACGGCGGCACAACTACATTAGATAGAGTGTATACGTTTAGAGTATTAGCAAGAGACAGATTTGGCTATAGTGCAGAAATAAAAGAATTTACTGTACGTATAACCGATACCGATGATAAAGTATACAGTAATGTGTTTATGAAACCATTTTTAAAACAAACACAAAAAACTGCATTCCTTGACTTTATAAATGATTATGATATTTTTAAACCTGAATTTATATATAGACCGTATGACGAAAACTTTGGTGTTCAAAAAGATCTCCGTACATTGGTATATGCAGGCATTGAAGCAAAAAGTATTAGAAACTTTGCGAGTAGTATTGCATTAAATCATGCAAGGAAAAACTTCTTCTTAGGAAATATAAAATCAGCTAAGGCAAAAGTACCAGGAACAAATGATGTACTCTATGAAGTTGTATATGTAGAAATTTTAGATCCAGCACAGCCAAAAGTAGGAAACACAGCATTAAATGTAAGTACAAGAACTGCTACAAAACTATCGGTGAATGATGTTAAGCTAGAAATCAAAGATGATACTACTGCATCAGAACAAGGCGCAGAGTTATATAGTATAACAATGCGAGAAGGTGACCCTATAAGATTTGGCGCATTTGGAAATACTTTTGAAATTGTAGGTAGAGATGCAGTCTATGAAATTTTAGCAGCTGGCGTTATTCCAATTACACTACAAACAGGAGTTGTTGTTGCATTTAGACCAAGTGCTTCTACAAGTGCCAACAGCGGCGATTCATTTAGATTTAGACCTAAAACAAATGTACTTACTGTAGATAATACAGGTGTACAAGCTAGTCAAAATCAAAATGTCAAACGTTGGATTAGCAACATTGGAAATATGCGAAAACGTATTAACGATATTGGCGCCAATGACAGAGAATTTTTACCATTATGGATGCGTAGTTCGCAGGAAGAATTTGGCAACGAATTAGACTATGTGACAGCTATGCCATTATGCTATGTAAAACCAGGAACCGCAGAAACTGTAATAGAAAATATTGTAAACAGTGCGTTTGACTTTAAGCAATTACAATACGACATTGATCGATATATTGTAGACAGAACAGAAGAATTAGATCAAGAACAATTCATAGTTTTTGGCAATTACAAATTAAATGTATAAATAATACACACTAGAGAGGAATTATAATGGCAAGCAACATTGTACCAGATACTATTGATGATGCATATCCGGTCGCAGGACAGGACAACGACTCGCAGGGTTTTAGAGATAACTTCAATACTATAAAAACAAACTTTACATATTCAAAACAAGAAATTGAGGATTTGCAAGATAATACTGCAAAAACAAATGAAGAAAATAATTTCTTTGAGAATGACTTGTTAAGATACAATAGTCGCCAGCAAACTCATGAACATGCAGTTGTATCTGCATCTGAGACACAAGAGCTTAGTTTTGAAAATGCACATCATTTTGAAGTCACATTACCAAACGACACGACTCTTACTCTAGTAGATTGGCCAACAAATAATCAATATGCAGAAATGATAGTACAAGTTTTCCACGATAGCGGAACACCACGTGCAGTAGGATTTGCAGCTGAGTACAGTACAGGATTGCCAAGTACAATACGTGTAGAAGATACTACAGAATTTGGCGGTAGTGCAGCTATTGCAACTGATGCTGTAAATAACAAATGTCAACTAATCAAAGCATTTAGTTATGACAACGGTATTACAGTTTATCTACAACACATGGGAACATTTGTAGCAGCAGCATGATTCATCCTCATGAAAATAATATGAAAGATTATACAGATACAATGCTTGAGCAAAAACTGCTGAAGTTGAATCAAATGTATTTTATGACTGATAATGCAGATATGCGTCATCAGATGATATTGTTAATAGATGGCTACAAATTAGAAATAGAAGATCGCAGAGCGGCAGCTAGATTAAAACAAGAACAAGAACAGCAAGATAATTCACTTGACGATTTAATCAACGTATCGTAAAATACATGTATGCTAATGAAAACAGATAACTTTGGTATCCCACGGTTTACAAACAAAGACTTAATCGATATGATCTATACTGGTCATGCGGATAAAGTCCATGTGGTGTTGTGTGATGCAAACGATAATGTAGACAAGTTCAACGCTGCTATGGAAGAACAAGGCCTTGATAAACTACAAAAGTATATTCCACTAGATGTAGATCAAAAGACTTTTGACGGTGTATGTCAGGGTGAATGGTTTATGCCTGATGAATATAAGAATATAGATGTGCGTGACTATGTCATTAGAAAATGCCCAGGTGCAAACTTCGAAAGAACATACGAAGAACTAGAAGCATATGAAGAACGTGATATGTATAATTTATTGCGTTATATGATTTATCTTGTAGACTTTATGCGTGAGAATGATATTGTATGGGGTGTAGGACGTGGATCAAGTGTAGCAAGTTATGTGCTGTATTTGATTGGTGTACACAAAATAGACAGTATCAAATACGAACTTGATTGGCGTGAATTTTTGAGATGAATATTTACTTGGTTCAAGCAAGTGATAATCATGGACCCAATAAGTTTTTGCCACTGGCAATAGGCTACCAATGGTGCTATGGTAAAAACAACGACTGGACTCTCAAAGATGTTCTTATAGAAAAAATAGAACCTGTAGATTATGTAGCAACTATGGAATCACCGGACATGGTTGCTATGAGCAGTTATGTATGGAATTGGGAGTACAATAGAGAACTTGCCAAACAAATCAAACGCAAGTTTAGACAATGCAAGATTATCACAGGCGGTCCACAGATAAACAAATACGATCCAGACTTTTTTGACAAGCATCCTATGTTTGATGCGTTTATACATGGCGAAGGTGAAGAAGCATTCAAGCGTATACTTGCAGGCAATGACTGGACAACTATTCCTAATGTACAAACACTATACCATATGCCCGAGCCAGCAGTGCGTAGAAAAAACATCAACAATATACCTAGCCCAATATTGGAAGGATTCTACGAACCTATTATGGCAAAGTATCCTGCGGATACAATGTTTCAAGTCACTTGGGAAAGTTTGCGTGGCTGTCCTTATCATTGTAGTTTTTGTGACATAGGTGAAAGCTATTGGAACAAACTCACACTGTTTGACATGGAACGTTGTAAGGCTGAAATAGAATGGATGGGCAAGAATCGTATTGAGTATGTAAGTGTGTGCGACAGCAACTGGGGTATGCTAGATAGAGATTATGAACTTACACAGCACGTATTGAACACAAAGAAAAAATACGGATACCCTATGTGGTGGGACGCAACATGGAGCAAAAACAATCTAGATAAAAACTATGCTATTGCTAAAGCAGCACATGATAGCGGAGAAAATGTATTCAAAGGCATTACAGTTGCGCTACAAAGTTTCAATGAAAATACACTAGACATAGTAGAACGTTTTAACTTAGACTTTGATACACTAAAAACATACTTTGACAAATATCAAGAAGACGGTATTCCTACATACAGCGAACTTATATGGCCATTGCCTGGAGAAACATTTGACAGTTTAAAGTCTGGTATACAGCAACTAATAGATGCAGGGCAGGATAACTATCTAATGATACATCCGCTGGTTGTGACAGACAACTCACCAATGGGCAACAAAACATATCAACAGCAGCACGGATTAGATGTACGTAAGATAGCATTAGACACCGTCTATTTGGGTGCAGACGAAAAGTACATTACAGAATACACAGATGTTGTGTATGCTACAGGTACAGCAGATCACGAAACAGTTATACAAGGACACTTGTACAGTTGGCTTGTGATATTAATGTACTACTACGGATGGGGCCATTATCTAGCAAAGTACATAAAAAATACACAAGGTGAAAGCGAAACAAACTTGTATTTGCGATTGTTCAACTGGATTAAGGCTAATCCACACACTTGGTTGTATAGTGAATATGCTGCAACAAAAAAATGCTTTGAAGACGTGTATGCAAAACGTGCATTATGGGGCAGGCAAGTGTTGGGCGATGATGATATATTTTGGGAATACAAAGGCGCTAGTAGTATTAGAATACACGAAAACAGATTTGACTTCCAAAGAGAAATGGAATGGTTTCTAAGTGAGAATTTTGCAGGTATAAATACCCGTGCGGTTATGATGTGTAATTTATTAATGTGTAGAGATAAGGATATGGATTATCCTTTCAACATAAGAGTTGATAGAAAAGTTGCACATGCAATGTATGGTATCAAAGCAAACTATATTACTATAGATCACCATGACAAAACAATAGATAACAATTGGTTTAACACTGCATATCATTATCAGCGCAAAAACGGCTATTGGCGATGTTCAATATCTGAGTTTTGGACTTGACAAATATCATAAGTAGTTGTAATATAAGTAAGGAGAAATAAATGCCAATGAAAAACAAGGGTCGTAAGACTTATAGAAGTATGCAAGGCAAAGTAGTTGACCTTGATTTATTGATTAAGCGCAACGAGCTAACTCCTGCTGTCGGCAATGCAAAAGTAAATGCTAGAGGTGACGAATTAGGACCAGGTGGAAGGATTGTAAAAAAACGTGAAGACGTAGTAAAAGAATATTACAATCAAGAACCTGTTGCACATCAATCAAAACAGAAAGATTTATCTGAAGCAGAAGCAGCAGAGTTAGATAATTTTGATAATGAACCTGTTCCTCCAAAACCTGCTCCTAAAGTTGAAGCAAAAAAACCTACTCCTAAAAAAGTAGAGCCTGCTAAAGTTCAAGAAGTAGAGGACGAATGGATAGAAGACGAAGACGGCAATTTTGTAAAAAAAGGTGAATAATGAACACAGACGACTTTCAAGCCGGCGGATTTAAAATCACGCCAAGAATCAAAGGCACACTAACGCCAATTAAAAATAGAGTAATTGTAAGTGATATGCACTTCGGTGAACAAAAGACTAGAAGCGGATTGATTATTACAGATGACAATGGCTCAACTAGAGGTATCTATCCTCGTTGGGGCAAAGTACATTCTAAAGGTCCAGAAAATACAGATTCATACAATGTAGGTGACTGGATCTTAATCGAACATGGCCGTTGGACACGTGGTGTTAACATAGATGACGGCACAGGTGAAGAAACACTACGCATGGTCGAAGCTGAAAGTATTTTAGCTTTTAGTAGTGAAAAACCAGATGATGTAAGAATTGGAGATGAAATATAATGACAAACCCATTTAAGGATGTAGCAAGGTTTCAAAAGGCTTGTGACCAAAAAACAACTAGAGCAAACTATGCAATGTATCTCGATCTCATACGTGAAGAAGTAAGTGAACTAGAAGCAGCAGTAAAAGAAGATGACAGAATTGATCAATTGGACGCACTAATTGATATTCTTGTAGTGACTGTTGGTGCAATTCGTCAAGGTAAGTTTGACGGTGAAGGTGCCTGGAAAGAAGTAATGGACACAAACTTTGCAAAGATTGATCCAGACACAGGTAAAGTACGCAAGCGTGAAGACGGTAAAGTGCTAAAGCCCGAAGGGTGGCAAGCACCGCAGTTGGAACCATTTGTAAGATAAATATTACAAAGGAGAACTGCTGTGGATAAAAAAGCTATTACAAAGGCTATTATACGTAGTCAACATTGTCAACGAAATTGGGATTTGTCAAAACAAATACCACAAGAAGATTTAGAAGTTTTAGAAACGGCAGTATCTCAATGTCCTAGTAAACAAAACGTTGCATACTACAAAGCAATATTTGTGACAGACAGAGATAAAATTGAACGTATATACGAAACCACTGATGGCTTTGTCACAAATTTTCAAACAAATGAAACTGTGACTAACAGCCAAGTACTAGCAAACTTGCTGATTGTGTTTGCTGAATCAGATGAAGAACCAAAAGAAAATATTTTTGGTGATATATTTGTTCCGAGCAAAGATTTAGAAAAGCCACAAGATTTGTTAAAAGACAAACATATGGCCGTAGGTATTGGCGCAGGTTATGCAAACATTACTGCAAGTATGCTAGGATATAGCACAGGTTGTTGTGCATGTTTTGATCCTGCACAAGTTGCAGAAATATTAGAAATTGATACACATGTACATTTGTTAATGGGTATAGGATACAAAGACGAAACTCGCCCTAGACGTGAACATCACGCAGAGGATTTTGTTTTTCCTACTAAGAAAAAACAAAACATACAAGTGGATAAATGCTAAACGGCAGAATACTTGACACAGGTAAAATACTAGTTCCAACTTTACAATGGTATATAAGCCATAGTTGCAACTTAACTTGCACTAATTGTAGTAATCTTAATAATTTTGCAATTAGTGGACACAACACCTATGACGACACAATTGCAAAAAATTGGGCAGATAAATTACATGTAAATGACTTTTGTATTATTGGCGGTGAACCATTTACAAATAATGATCTTAACACTTGGGCACTAGGTTTACGCAAGCATTTTACTTGCAGAGATTTCCGCATTGTCACAAATGGCACATTATTAAAAAAGTTTGCCCAAGATATACCAAAGTGGATTGAAAATGGTATTACTATAGAAGTAAGTTTGCACAGTGAAAATCATTTTAAAAAAGCATTTGCAGACATTGACGAAATATTACAAGGCCAATATACTAGAACTACTAAACAACAACTACAAGACAGTGGTTGTATAAACCATATTGCCTGTGGCTATAAAGATGCTATAATGGTTGACAATTTTCCTGCGTTTGTTATAAATTATAAAACAAAATTTTATCCTTGGGGAGTACGTGGCGTAAAAGATGATGTATGGCAATTTTATGATAGTGATAGAGAATTAGCACATAGTAATTGTTGGCACAAAGACACTCCATACATATACGAAGGTAAGATGTACAAGTGCGGCACAATGGTTGGCGCTAAAGGATTTGTACAAAAATATAAAGTGCGAGACAAAGATAAAGAACTTGTAAATGCCTACAAGCCTATTGATATTATGAGCAATAATTTAGCATCACAAATACAGGAGCTAAACGCAAGTATTCCGCAATGTACAATGTGTCCTAATAATAGTAATACTTTGCAGAAAATTCAGCTTGACAAAAAGAAAATATTGCCTTAAAATAAAACAATAACAGATATATGGAGTAAATATGGCAATTCATGCAATGATTGACCTTGAGACACTTGACGTCACACCGCAAGCAACAGTGCTAACTGTAGGTGGTGTAAAGTTTGATCCATTCAACGATAGCGAACCTCACAGTGAATTTTATTACAAACTAGACTTAGACTCGCAAGATCGTAGTGTAAATGATAGCACTATTGCTTGGTGGGGAACACAGGATCAAAAAGTACAAGACGAAGCATTTGGAACTGAAGGCAGAGAACACGTTGATGTATTTCTTGATAGCTTGCCTAAATGGATGGTAGGTGTTGATGTACTGTGGGGACACGGCTATGGATTTGACATTACCATTATTGAAGACATGTTGCGGCAACGCAATAAACCTATTCCGTGGCAGTTTTGGCAAGTGCGTGACAGTAGAACGTTGTTTGCACTAGCAAAAGTAGATCCACGCAAAGCAATGCAAAGTGACTTGCACAACGCACTAGCAGATGCTTATTTTCAAGCCAAAGGTGTGCAAATGGTATACAAGGAATTAGGAGTAAACAAATGACAGATGGTCCATTTAAAAATGCGTTTGACGCTGACACAGACGGAGTGATCCGTAGAGAGATTATATCGTATCGTATGAAGAACGGAGTTATGACTAAAGAAGAAGCATGTCGTGATTATTACAAATCTGGTGATTATCATGATAGTCAAAGTACACAGCCGCTAGTTGAAAGATGATACGTTGGTATGATTATCCCGCAGCATTTTTAACAGCAGATCTTATGATGACTGCTGCATTTAGTATTCCTTGGGTTGGCTTTGTTGTAGCATATGCTATGTATGAATACGGTTGGGAAGCATATTGTAACTGGAGGTACAAACAAGAATATGAAAGATAGTCCTATTAACACACTACAGCAACTAATGATTATTACAGCAGAAGAGTGCGGAGAGCTTACACAACGCTGTAGTAAAATAATGCGCAAGTACGAAACTTTTGACTTGATCGAAGAAGAACAACGTGTTAAACTAGTAGAAGAGATTGGCGATGTACATTGTATGATCGAACTTATGGTAGGACACGGTATTACAGATTGGCGTGAACTACATGATCGTGCAGATGTAAAGAAAAACAAACTTAAAAAGTGGAGCACGTTGATTGATGACAACGAAGTCCAAAGATAATAGTAAAAAACTCTTGCGTGATTGGAAGGTCCTGTTGTATAATAAAGGTAAGTTAAGCGAACGTGAGATAAACAAACGTGCAAAAGAGTTTGCTCGCAAAGGAATGAAAGTGACAAAAGAGGAATTAGAATGAAGGACTTATGGGTAGAAAAGTATCGTCCTAAGACGGTAGATGGTTATGTATTTCGCGATGATGCACAACGTAGTCAAGTAAAGACTTGGATTAAAGATAGCACTATTCCGCATTTGTTGTTTAGTGGTAATGCAGGTATTGGTAAAACTACACTTGCAAAATTATTGTTTAATGAGCTTGATGTTAATCCACTAGACATACTTGAAATTAACGCAAGTCGTACAAACTCAGTAGATGATGTACGTGATAAAATTGTAAATTTTGTACAGATGATTCCATTTGGTGACTTTAAGGTTGTATTACTAGATGAGGCTGATTACTTGNNTACGTGGTGTAATGGAGGAGTATCATACAACAGCACGTTTTATTCTAACATGCAACTATCCCAACAGAATTATTCCTGCTATCCACAGTAGATGTCAAGGCTTTCATATTGCCAAGGTAGATCAAACAGAGTTTACAGCAAGAGTTGCAGAGATTCTTATTACAGAAGGTGTAACTCCAGACTTGGATACCTTGGACACTTATGTGAAAGCAACATATCCAGACTTGCGTAAGTGTATCAACACAGTGCAAATGAACAGTGTAGACGGTGTGCTTACAAAACCCAACGAAGGTGACAGTGGTGAAGCAGACTGGAAACTGGATATGGT
>ENA-UZWV01000646-UZWV01000646.1-metagenome-genome-assembly--contig:-Day-3-1m-contig-646_pt1 | contig 14149 bp, 18 predicted proteins | sample MGYA00260342_ERZ794902 | MGnify/ENA metagenome assembly ERZ794902
ACTTTATCTGTTTTAAATGACATTAAGTCTTTTTCTGAAATATTGAATTCGGTAAATTGTCCAACATCAGATGTCTTTAGAGACACGTCTCAATCTTGTCAAGTCAAGGTTTCACCGAGTTCAATTGGAACATTAATTGATGAATTGGAAAGCTCTATAAATAAAATAAGCTCTTACAAAGACAATTATAACGAGTCTCATATGAAAGCCTATAATGTTACCTCACTAGAAGATATAAAAAGATTAAATGAAAAGTATACTTTCTATACAACAACACAAGGGATGAGAACTGTAAAATTTAATGATAACTACACGTCTATTTTTTCAGAAACATTTACAAATGTAAATGGTCCCAATTTTGCCGAGGTTTTAAACAATGGCATTTCCACAGCCCAGAAGTTTAATGCTAATATTGACGAGTCACTTGATGAATTAGAAAAACTTAATTCAGAGGTATCTGTGAAATTTGTAAATATTAATGCAAAAAAAGAACTAGTTGATAAGTATACTGAAGTCATTAATTCGTGGTTTAATAGTCCTTCAAGTGAGATGTCCGATTTTATTTCAAAATTAGATCAACTCAGCAAGTACCAATCTGTAATCTTAGAAAAAATATCTACGTTTGAATCTCAGGAAAACCTTATTCTACCCAAAATTGAAGAAAGTAAAAACATAGCATCTTTATCAGGTAAACTTACTATTATTTATAATTCCTGGTGGTTAAATGATGCTCATAAAAATGCTGATTTAGCAACTAATTTGGATCAATTGATTAGCCTTCAAAGTAAATTTTTGAATTTAATTGGTGATAAGGATCAAACAAAGAGCGTTGCTAAAGAATTGAAGAAGGTAGATGATGCAGCAGTTATTTTAGAGACCCTTAGTCGATAATATAAACTCGACTTATCATATATTATGTACAACGAAGAACTAGAAAAACTAATAGAAATGGCTCTCATAGATGGAGAGTTGACCGAAAAAGAAAAGCAAATTTTATTTAAAAAAGCTGAAAAATTTGGAGTAGATCTAGATGAATTTGAAATGGTTTTGGATGCGAAATTATTTGAAAAACAAAAAGACAGTAAGTCAACTAATTCAGCTCCAAAATCCGATAAGCTTGGAGATGTAAAAAAGTGTCCGGCATGTGGTTCTATTGCTCCATCATTTGCCTCTAAGTGTGCTGATTGTGGTACAGAATTTAGAAATATTGATGCTTCTCAAAATATTACAAAGTTTTTTGAAAAACTTGATGAACTAGAGTCTAACAGAAAGGTTGTTTTGTTTAATACCTCAGAAGATAAATCCGGATTTAGTGTGGGTACACTTCTAAAGTGGTGGATTTTTTGGTGGATTCTTCTACCCATAAAATTAATTAACTTCATCATAAATAAATCAAAACCGGCTAAGTGGTCAACAACTGATTCAAGAAAGGAAGAAATGGTTATGAATTTTCCAGTTCCTAATTCTAGAGAGGAAATCATTGAATTTATTACACTATCCGTAAGTAAGATTAAGCAAGTTAGCTTTATGAAAAAATTTGATGAAGAAGGTAAATACATAACCAAGTGGAACTCAATTTGGAAAAAGAAGGCTGAACAGGTGTTTATGAAGGCAAAACTTTCAATGAAAGACGATAGTTCAACTGTTAAGTCTATCGAGCAAATTTTATTAGACGCTCGAGTTATTAAATCAAAAAAATAAAATAATATGGGATTATTTGGAAATAAATCAGAAGGTGGGTTTTTAGACGTCATTCGTTGTGACGAACAGAAATATTTAATACACAAGTGGAGACCTAGCGGTGAAGCTAATTCCACAAAAAAGGAAAATGCAATAAGATATGGAAGTAGTCTTAAAGTCAATGCAGGTGAACTTGCCGTATTTGTCTACAAACAAAAAGACGGAAGCGTCCAAGATTTTATTGAAGGGCCATTTGATCATAAGATTAAGACAGCAAACTTTCCTGTTTTGTCCAATGTTGTCGGTGCAGCATTTGGAGGTGAGTCTCCTTTTCAAGCGGAGATTTACTTCATTAATTTAGCGGGTAATAATCAAATTAGGTTTGGGGTACCCTATTTTAATGTGTACGACCCAAGGTTTTTAGATTTTGGAGTTCCAGTAGCTGCTAGAGGTACTATTACTTTTAACATTACGGACTATAAATCATTTATAAAATTAACTCGATTAATCAATTTTGAGCTGGATGATTTTAAAGAATCAATTAAAGATGCGTTAATCAAAAATGTTAAAGGGATTATTACCAGCATTCCTGAGTCTAACAATATTCCAGTTTTACAAATGGAACGTAAAATTCTGGAAATTAATGACTTATTAAATACACGATTGAAAGATGCTTTGGAAAATGATTTTGGGGTAAATCTTAAGAGAATTGATCTGGCCACATTAGATTTCGATAAGGAGAGTGAAGAGTATCAAAAGTTAATTAAGGTAACACGTGAACAACAAGAGAAGACCACTGTAGCTCAAACAGATGTTGGAATCAAGAACCTTGAAGATACTCAGCGAATCAATGCTGAAAACATGCAAGAAACTTTAAAAATTCAGCGTGAAGAAATGCAACGGGTTCAGAAGCTTACCACTGAAACCCAAAATATGTCTGCACACCAGCTCAACCAACAAACTGAGGTTGCAAAAACAGCAGCTAACAGTTTAGGTAAGATGGGCTCTGGTGGCAGCGGGTCTGGAGGTACTATGGACCCAGGTTCTATGATGGCAAGTATGGCTATGGGAGGTGCAGTTGGTAGTGGTATGGCAGGAATGATGGGTAATATGATGTCTGGAATGAACCAACAACAAAATACTCCACCACCTGCTCCATCAGTTACATACATGGTTGCAAATAATGGTCAACAAGCTGGTCCATTTACTTTAGATCAATTAAAGCAATTTGCTACCTCTGGCGAATTGACAAAGCAAACGCACGTATGGAAGCAGGGAATGGATAATTGGCAGCAAGCAGGAGATGTACAAGAACTTGCTTCGGTTTTTATGGGCTCAACACCACCACCTCCGCCTCCTCCAACACCCTAACTAATTTCAATATGAATGACAATAATTTTTTTTCAATTAATAATCTGGTAGAGTTTGGAATTGGCATGACCATAGCCCAACAAATGGTAAAAAGTATGAACCAATCTATCGAAATAATGAAAGTACCTGGAGCATCAATGCATAACCAAGCCTCTGTAGAAACATTTTTTTATGCTATAATTGACGGAAATCAGATGGGACCTCTTTCCAATCACGATATTACTCAGTTGGTTAGGGATAAAAAAATTGTTAATGAAACTTATTTGTGGAGACCAGGAATGCTTTCCTGGGAAATAGCAGAAAAAATTCCCGAGGTAATCAGATTAGTAGCACTTACACCACCATTTCCACCAAAAATATAATAATTATGAAATTAAACTTAATCCCTTCAATTATATCTATATCATTAAGTTCTTTGGTAGCTTATGGCTTTTACGCTTTTAGCAGTAATAATCCGGACACCTATTTTGATGAGATATCCATGCTTTTTGCATTTGTTTTTTCCTTGATTACATTACTTTCATCATTTGGAATAACATTTAAAACTTCTAGGATTACAACCTTAATAAAGACCTTGTCTTTGGTGTCATTTTTTGTAAGTTTAATTGCAAATATTTTTATTACTTCTATTAGCACAAGCGTTGCATTTCTTATCATGTCTATGGGACTTTTGCTTCTATTATATTCATTGATTTTATATGGCATAAACAAGAGTGACCAATAGACTTAAACTTATTAATTTGGTCTAATAGAATTTTACAAGCGATGAGTTATAGATTAAAAACTTGATTAAACTGTGAACTTTAATCTATCATTTTTGTGATTTGTAAGAAAGACCTCTGGCGAAAACGAGCAAAAGCCAATCTAGCCTTTTTAGATGCATCATATGGTACAGAAAAGCATGGAGATAAGCATGCCAAGCGAAAGAAAATGGCTTCCACTTAATATGGCAAGATCATTCCAACGGTATACAGTGATTTCTTAGGAATACTGGGACTCATCAAATACCTAGTATTTTAAATCAAGTTTGTATAAAATACAGGTAAAAGTGACGGGGAATTACAACCAAACAAAAAAGCGGAATAGTGAACTAAAATTCAACTATTCCGCTCTGGTAGAGTCTGTTAGGCTCTTATCGAACCTTTAGACAAAATATTAAATGAAAATTTTCTACTTAATAAATTTCTTACGATAAGTCAGATGGGTACTTGTTTCTTCCAATACAATAAAATAACTACCTGAATGAAGCGATTCAGTTTGAATAGTTGGATTAGTCAAATTACCGCTTAGCACTTTTTTCCCTAACGCATTAAAGATTTGATAGGAGTCCATTTTCACACTTGAGTTAACAGTAATATGATCTTTTGCTGGATTAGGGTATATAGATAGTAGATTCTCTTTAATTGATGGCACATCTAATCCTTGCAGGCGTGTAATTTCTAAATTATAGTTACCATTGTCTTTATTCCATCTACCTGCAACAGTAAGGTAGTAAGTCCCTGCTTCCTCTAGTCTTACATCCGCCGTTGCATCATCATTAAAACAACCATTATTGGCATAAAACAAATTAGAATCGCAATGCTCTGTCGAACTCAATGCCAATACATTCTGAAAATCGGAACCACATAAAGAAAATCGCCAAACACCACTTTCTGGAATATCAACCGTAAGCTTATGAACAAGTCCCTTTGCTAAATCTGGACAAAGCACTGTATTGAAGTAATCATACGTAATAATGTTATCTACCGTACCATCTGCATCACTATCACCCTCTCGCCTTATTTGATTTCCATTGGCATCATAGGTGTAAGTGGAGATTTCATCTGCTGTGCCATCTGCATCATAATCATACTCAGACCTTATTTGATTTCCGTTGGCATCATAGGTGAACTTTTCAATCTCATCTTCTGTACCATCTGCATCATAATCATTCTCATACCTTGTTAGATTTCCGTTGGCATCATAGGTGTACGTATCAATCTCATCTACTGTACCATCTGCATCATAATCATACTCCTCCCTTGTTAGATTTCCATTGGCATCATAGGTATACCTATAAATCTGATCTGCTGTGCCATCTGCATCATAATCATACTCAGACCTTATTAGATTTCCATTGGCATCATAGGTGGAAGTCTCGATTCGATCTGCTGTACCATCTGCATCGTTATCAACCTCCCTCCTTGTTTGATTTCCATTGGCATCATAGGTGTACGTATAAACTCTGTCTGCTGTACCATCTACATCGTTATCAACCTCCATCCTTATTTGATTTCCATTGGCATCATAGGTGTACGTATTAATCTGATTTGCTGTGCCGTCCGCATATCTATCATACTCATACCTTGTTAGATTTCCATTGGCATCATAGGTATACCTTAAAATCTCATCTGCTGTACCATCTGCATCTCTATCAAACTCCTTCCTTATTAGATTTCCATTGGCATCATAGGTGGAAGTCTCGATTCGATCTGCTGTGCCGTCTGCACCAGCATCATACTCATACCTTGTTGGATTTCCATTCGCATCATAGGTGTACGTATAAATCTGATCTGTTGTGCCATCTGCATCAGAATCTCTTTCAAACCTTGTTCTATTCCCTACGATAGAATTTGCTGTGTTAAAATTAAATATTCCTGGTGCATTGATTCGTTTACTACTATTTGATTGAGCAAAATTTACTTTTGACAGCGGAATTATAAGGAAAAGAACTAAGATTTTACGTAACGAATTACTCTTCATGATACTGATTATACATTATTAAGGGGCAAGTTTCCACAATTAATTCAACGTATGCATTGATCAGGGTTAAGAGATGCTAATTATCTCTTAGGAAATTCTTTTTTTAATTCGGCTTAATCCTTCCGGAGTGATTCCTAAATAGGAAGCAACCATGTATTGCAGTATTTTTAATGAAAGTTCAGGTTTAACCTTTATCAAATCTAAGTAACGCTCCTCTGCAGTTTTGATTAAAAAAAATACGCTATCGAACCCAAAAACAAAGTGTATTTGTTAAGCACATCCAAAATATGACAGTGGATTACAACCAAATAAAAAAGCGGAATAGTGAATCTAAATTCAACTATTCCGCTCTGGTAGAGGCTATCAGACTGTTATCGAATCTTTAGACAGAGAGTAGGATCAAATAAAAGTTAATCGTAGTACTAAATTATCATTAGCCTAAGATGAGTTGGAATCTGCTAATTTTACAACCTGATAGAATTAATGCGACAGAACTATATTCAAAACGTCGTAAGCAATTGAAGAACTCAAATGAGTGAATTAGAAAAAATCCTAAATATCGAAGCTGACTCCAACCTTAAGCACTTTAAAAAAGGTGAATTTATTCAACAACCGAACCAGCTAAAAGCCAATGCAATCTTCGTTAAAAAGGGACTTATTAGAAGTTACATTATTGACAGCACTGGAAAAGAACACATTTATATGTTCGCCTCTGAAGGATGGATTACAGGAGATATTGGTGCGGTAGAATTTAATGAGCCTACTACATTATACATCGATTGCCTAGAGGATTCCGAGGTAGTATTTTTAAAGAGTGACCACCTAAAAGAAGCAGATCTTTCAAAAGACAAATTACTGCAAAACATGAAGAAGATGTCTCGAAACATTGGAAAGATGCAACGCAGGATACTCTTGCTTATTGGTTCACCCGCTGTTGACCGTTATAATTATTTTTTAGAAACATATCCAGAGCTACCTAATAGAGTTCCTCAAAAAATGATTGCTTCCTACTTAGGTATTATGCCACAAACACTCAGTACAATTCGTAGCAAAATCGCAAAAGGAGAATAATTTCATTTCTTCATCTATGTGAATGTACAGGGATTATAAAGTGCTGACATTTGTACTAACAAAATTTTATACAAATGAAAAAAACACAAGTAATTATCAGAATACTTTTAGGGTTGATGGTTCTGATATTTGGATTAAACAAATTTCTACAATTTATGCCCATGCCTCCACTGCCAGAATCGGCTAGTGAATTTATGGGAGTCTTAGTTAAAAGTGGCTACTTAATGCAGGCAGTGGCTATAGTAGAAATTGTAACTGGAATAATGCTGTTAATCAACAGATTTCAAGCATTAGCATTAGTAATACTATTCCCAGTATTATTGAATGCTTTTTGGTTCCACCTTTTCTTAGACCCAGCAGGAATTGCAGGAGCTTTTGTTGCCATGGCTATGCATCATTTCTTATTCTTTGCAAACAAGGAATCATATAAACCAATGCTAAAATTTAAATAAACGTATTATGAAAATAGCAAAAGTAGCGGGAACAACTCCGCAAATAGAACAATTAGAGGAAGGAAAAACTTACGCATGGTGTACTTGTGGAAAATCAGAAAACCAACCTTGGTGCAATGGTGCCCATAAAGGCAGTGAATTTACGCCTAAGATTTTTAAAGAGGAAGAATCTAAAACTGCTGCAATGTGTATGTGTAAACAAACTAAGAACCCTCCTTACTGTGATGGTTCACATATAAACTCATAATCAAATCATTAATAAATAAAACAAAAAAGATGAAATTATTAAAAAATATCATAGTAGCAAGCTCAATTCTTATACTATCTGCTTTTACAATTAGTAGTTCTTTAAATTGGACTATTTCAGAAGGCTACGAGATTAAATTCTCAAGCTCTACAGGTGATCCTGAAGGGGTTTTTAAAACGATAAACGGAGATATTCAATTTAATGAGAATGATCTCGCATCATCCAAATGTGACTTTAAAGTAGATGTTAATTCTATAAACACTGGAAACGGGATGCAAAACAAGCATGCAATAAGCGCTAAATGGTTTGATGCTGAGAAATATCCGAATATTGAATTTAAGTCCAGTAAATTCTCAAAAACTGAAACTGGTTATTCGGTAACTGGAACTATGAAAATGCATGGTGTAGTTAAGGAAATGACACTTCCATTTACCTTTTCTAATAATGTATTCAAATCAACCTTTTCCGTTAATCGAATTGACTTCAAAATTGGAGAATCAATGAAGAAGGTTTCGGATGATATCAAGTTGGAGGTTTCTTTGCCCGTAACCAAAAAGTAATCTTATGAAGAAATTTCTTATTCGTGGTATTATCGCAGGGGTCTTAACGGCCGTTGCTGGAATCGTGTACCAAATGGTTTATGAAAATGCTCTATTTTTAGACTTCAGTTTGGTTATTAACGCAGGATCAATAGCAGGGGCGTCTATTTTTGGATGCGTGCTTATGGCTTTGGGTTATTGGTTGCTGGAACACTTCAAAAAAGCCAATCTAAAAGGTTGGTTAAATGTTTTGATAACTGTTCTCAGTTTTTTGAGTATTCTAGGTCCATTGAGTATGAGTTTGCCTTTAGAGGTTGAATTTCCCGAAATGTTTCCCGGATTAGCAATTCCAATGCACTTTTTCCCAGCTATGATTTTCTTTGGTTTATATCCATTTTTCACAAAACCTAGACTCCATGAGTACAGGCAGTGGCCATAGTATCGAACAATTAGAGGAAGGTAAAATTTACGCATGGTGTAAATGCGGTCAATCTTCTAATCAATCGTGGTACAATTCAATCCATGCTGACTCTGAATTTTCTCCTAAAGTTTTTACACCAGAAGAAAGCAAAATAGCAGCTATTTGCATGTGCAAAAAGAGTAAAAATCCTCCTTACTGTGTTGGATCTCATGCAAGTTTGTAGGATAAGCTAACATTATCAATGTATAAAAAGTAAATCATCATCAATACCCAAATCAAATAAAAATGCAATATAAAAATGAGAACATCACCATTCATTGGGATCAATCAAAATGTATTCATGCCGGAGTATGCGTTAGGTCATTACCTAAGGTATACAATCCAAAGGAACGACCATGGGTAAAAATAGAAAACGCTTCTACTGAAGAACTAAAAGCTCAGATTGATAAATGTCCTTCTGGAGCACTGAGCTATACCTTGAACAAAAACAAAAATAAGTAATGAAAGATACTCTACACGTAAATGGTACACTTGGTTCTGAAAACTACCTGATGGAAATAAAAACCACCAATCATACGGTTATGGTAGACGAACCTGAATCAATTGGTGGATCTAATCAATATCCAAACCCTGCTCAATATTTGCTTTCCGCTTTAGCATCTTGTACCGCCATAACCATAAAAATGTATGCTGATAACAAGAAATTGAATGTTGGTGAAATCAATGTAGATGTGAAAATGAAAGAAGTCATATCTTCAGGAAAAACCATCAAAAAAATAGTGAAAGCTGTACAGTTTGAAAACCCCTTAGAAGACGATCAGATAGAGCGTTTATTAACCATTGGATCAAAATGTCCAATTTCAAAATTACTGGAACAGCCAATAGAAATGGAGTTTCAAAAATTATAATATATGATAAAACACATTGCAATTATTATTCTGTTGGCTACCTTTATGGGGTGCGCAACGGACAAATCAAATAATACTAAAGAAAACAATGAAAAATTTATGGAACCAAGAATTTTAGCAATAGGAAGATTACAATCAACATTAGACATCCTTGTCGAAGAATGGGAAAGATATGGCAGGAATGTTATTGCCAGCAATTCAAAAGATAGAATTAAAGAAATTATTGAAACCGACTCAATAGATTTTATCTGCATTGGTGGTGGCCTACCCGACAACGAAAGAGATGAAATGGCGGAATATATCTCAACTATTAACTCCAGTATCCAAGTTCACCCTATACCAAGAACAGCGGAAGCTTTGGGCCCATATAATTTCATTCCTTTTCTAAATAACCTTGCTATTATGCACAAAGTGAGAAAGGCGATGGAAGAATAAACAACATTCAGCCCTAGTGGTGAATGTTTCGATGAATGACAATTCAAATAATGGCATAAAAATATTTATAACTAACTGTTAAACAATTAATTATAGATCTTAATATGTAGAGTCTTTAAGACTGTTATATAACCTTTAGTATAAAAAAAACTATTATGAAATTAGATAGATATTTAGATGCTTTGGATAGGTTTTCTATATTTGAGTTATGAAAGGTTCAATATTTTCAGCTTTAGTATTAGTGCTTGGGTTCTCTTGTAATGAAAAAGAGCAAATTAATTCTAATAAATTAAACTTCTGTAAAGTTACAAGATGTGTATTTGAAAATGCAGATACTAGTTATATCCTAAATTATACTTGGATTGAAAACATCCAAAACAGTAGTGACGGCTCCATAAATGAATATAATAACTATGGTTCTGTTATAAGAAATATACAAGCTGCAGATACATTTATTTATGAATATGAAGATTGTGAAAACTATTGTAAAATGACAAAACAAATACATAAAAGTCTTAACACAAAAAATGTTATCAATTATAATTGGGTTGGTGATACACAAAAATTAGAAGATAATATTTTAGCTATTTATAATAGCAACGGTTATTTATTGAAATCATACAGGGGGATGCTGCCAGTCACATATAAATATGAAGATTGTGAAACTTTTTGTAAGATGATAAGTAAATCTGCTCATAATTCACAAATAACTTACGATTGGGAAGGAAATACACAAAAAGGAAGTGATGGGTCTATTTTTGAATATAATGAACGTGGATATCTTTTGAGGAGTTCAGAGTACGGAAACACACTCACATACACATACCAAAATTGTAATTAGCATAACTGATTGAAATTATGAATAGTAACATCTAACCATAAGATTTCATCCCTTTGTTCGTATCAAACTGATTAGATTGCTATTCTTATCATCCAATAAAATAACTACCTGAATGAAGTGATTCAATTTGAATGCTGCTTTTATTTTTGACTTCATCGGGAGAAAATATTGCATGGCACAAATACTATCCAGAATGAAAGTCTACCAAACCAAGTAAAAGTGACTAAACCCTTTGTCTACATAATTGAATGTAAATAAAACTGCACACAACAATGGCTAAAAAAAACATAGGGCAAGCAGGGTTTTTAGAAAGATTCGTTCATTTAGCAAACTTCAGTTTCAGTGGACAGTCAATCGCTTCGAAAGCCCTACGTTTCTTAGCTGGGACGTTAGCTGCAATTCCCCAGATAGGGCAACCAAAAATTCGAGTTTGGTACAAAGAAATCGAATTTCAAATGCCTATTGATTACTCAAGCTAACGTTCGCAGAGAGTAAAAAAAACAAAGAAAATGACTAAATTAGTAAAAATTATGGGTATTGATAATCAGAGGCTTAGCGAACGTTAGTCAGGATTAAAAAATGAAAAATACATTAAAGAAATATATAATTCAATATGTAGTATCTCCGAAGGAAGAAGAGATAGAAGAAATTCTTTCTCTCTTTCAGGAAAAACAATTTAAAAAGGGTGAATATTTTAAAGAGCCCTTTAAAACAGGAAATCATTTAGCCTTTTTAGCTGAAGGAGCAGTTAGAATAATAATTTATAAAGAAAATGGCGATGAAATTACTGCTCGTATACGTCAAGTTAATTCATTTATTATAGACCCTTTTCGATTAGAAGGAACTGGCAGTTCTCCGCTTGGAATAGAATGTTTAGAAGACCTGACCCTCCTAATTGCTTCAGTAGAAAAAGTCCAAAAATTACTGGAAACCAACCTTGTATTTAATATTGTGATACGCAAATACCAAAAAGAGCAAATGTTGGAAATGGCTAAGCGACACTACTTATTTATTGCTGGAACAGCAAAAGAACGCTATCAATTCATGATTGAAAATAACCCCAATCTGTTAAAAAGATTCCCTTTGCGTTTCATCGCTTCTATAATAGGTATTACTCCCACTCAACTCAGTAGAATCAGAAACAAAAAATAATTTCCTATCAACTCATTTCTCAACATTTGTTGAGGATTTTTACATGAAACCATAAGTAATTTTGCACTCAAACAATAGCAGGTTTGAGTATGAAAAGATTATTACCAACAGTAGCAGACAATAACTATCAGGGGCATAAAATAGCTAAATGGCTATTGATGTTCTACGTATTTAAGTCCTTTTTTGCGGGATGTGTACACATGTTTGCATCCGATGGAGGTGCTCAAAGTATTGGTTCTGTCACCCTTGACCAATTTACGCAGAAAGGGGCAGATAGTGTAATCACCATGTTTGGATTATGGGGTATGGAGCAGTTGATTATTGGGTTGATAGGCTTTATCATCATAAGGCGATATCAATCACTTATTCCTTTGATGTGCGGTGTTTATGTGCTGGAATATATAATGAGAGGAATTTCTGGTTTTTATACCCCAGGTCTTTCCACAGCACATACTCCACCTGGTGCTTTTGCTGATTACATATTTATTCCCTTAGCTATAATCATGTTTCTTTTGTCACTTAAAAAAAAATAATAATATGAATTTTCAAATTTTCACTATAGTAATTCTTCTTTCAATATGCACTTTATCTTCGTGTAACAAAGATGATGATACAACTACATTAGAAATTGATGAATATGCAACAACCTTGAATCAACTTGACCCATTGGACAAAGGAGGGCGATGGCTCGCTAATGGCATCAAAGAAACTAATGAATTGAGTTCTTTAGAAGAAGAGCAAGAAGCAACGATTACTAATTATTTAAATGATTTAGCACTCAATCCAGCAACAAGGTGTGATGATAGTGTGAATGATTCATTTATAAGTGATTTAATCTCTGAAAGCTATCCACAGGAAGCGATTGATATTGTTGAAAATGCAATACTAAGAGTTTGTTCCGAGCTCAATTATCACGAAGCCTATTGGACAACCGAAGTAAATAATCCAAGCGTTCCTTTCCCTATTCAGGTTATTAACGACATGCATATTGATGCAGCAACTAAAAGGGTAACAGTATATGCACAACAGAGAGTAAATGGAATGGTAATAGTTCCTGCACAAGTTGGTCCAGGAGAATGTACAACAACTTTGATGGGAGATACAGCTTGTTATCACCCTAATGCTGTTTATTTGAATGGAAGTGGAGAGGAGTTTTTACAGGCAGATAGCACAGGTTCTTGGTGGGTAAAACATTCCTGGGTTTTGGGTGGTGAAGGCTACCAAAATTGGGAACTTAAACTTGAAGAAGATTACGGTGAAGGTCTTTGGGTAGAAGGTATTTTGTTAGGAGATGAGATTACCATGAAAGTAGGAGATTTAGATGATTCGGAGGGAGGATTTTACAACCTCCGCAGACCTCTTTTGCAAAATGACCCCGTTACTTATAGTGTTGAAAGATATTTACCACCTGCCAACACACCTGATTTTTCACTTGAATGGGAATGTACTACGGCAACCAGCGCCTTTGATGGTTTAGCTCGTAGTTGTCCAAAACTTTAATATAAATATTCATTATGATGGAGTTATTAAAAATTAGAATGAAGGTTTTAACAACCTTCTTCTTATTGATGTTTTCAATTGTGTACACATCTGCACAACAATCATTGGAAGGATTATGGAAAACAGGAAAAGAAGAAACGTTAATTGAAATTTCTTATTTAAATGAACAGTTGATAGGCAAAATAAAGTCATCCAAGAATGAGCAAGCTGAAATTGGTAAAATCATCCTAAAAAACCTTCAGAGTGAAGGAAATAAATGGGTTGGAAAAATTTATGCCGTCAAAAGAAAGGAATGGTATAGTGTCAAAATTGTTCCGCAAAAAGAAAAGCTTGACTTAAAAATAGGAAGTGGACTCTTTAGTAAAACTTTGGAATGGAAAATAGTTCGGATTTTTTAGGGATTTATCTGCAAAATAATACCTAAAACGATACCCTATGGCATAAAAAAACCTACAATTATCTGTATAACAGTTAATTACAGGTTTTAATGGGTAGCACGAATCCGATAGACCCTATTTATCGAACAACGATGATAAATTGATAAATCAATTAATTTTTACTCTATGAACCCCGTAAATACTAGGAGTGTTCTATTACCTTTTCCATTCTTATGAAATTAATGTAATAAAAAACCAATGTATTGGAGAGATATTTCCCATTATAACCCATCCATTTTATTAAAATTATCGAACCTACAGGTTATAAAATTATAAATTTATAACTCAACCCCTAGAGTCAAGCTATTGCTCAATCTTGATGTATACTAGTATACATGTATATATCAGGTTCG
>ENA-UZWV01004936-UZWV01004936.1-metagenome-genome-assembly--contig:-Day-3-1m-contig-4936_pt1 | contig 14129 bp, 13 predicted proteins | sample MGYA00260342_ERZ794902 | MGnify/ENA metagenome assembly ERZ794902
CCGCTTGCTTCCCAAGCTGCTAAGTCTTCTTTATATTTGCTGCTTGTTTCGCCGCCCGGATAGTTGGCAGGGTCTGGAGCTTCGGCTACTGTCTTTGTAGCTGTAACGCCTTCTGTAGTGACTGTACCGGCTTCGCCTATAGTTTGAATGTCTTCTTTGCCGCTTAGGGTCGCTGCCTGCACTGCTGCTGCATCGCCAAACTCTTTATTCCAAGCTTCTAAGTCTTTTTTATAGTCTCCGCTTGTTCTTCCACCCGTATAGTTGGCAGGGTCTGGAGCATCTGGAACTGAAGTAGAAGCCCCTGTAGTTGCAACTTCAACTTCAGGCGTAATGTATTCAGGAGTCTTTTGTGTGATGCCTACAGGTGCGCCACTTACTGACTCAGTTGTAGTTACAGGGCCAGTGGTATCAACCTGTCCTCCGCCTTCGCCTGCGGCTCCGCCTCCACTGCTGTCACCAAGAACGTCTTCTCCTTGATTGGCTAAATACTCATTTAGTTCTTCTGTATAGCTTTGCAAGGCAGTTAAATAAGTTTGGTATCTTCGATTAGCGTTATTCCAGTTTTGAAGTTTTAATTGGTATCTTTCCCAAGGTGAACCACTTCTACGGGCACCACTCCAGACAGGTTTTTCTCCGGGGTCGTCAACTTTTTCAGGGGGCGTAGGTCTTGCTGCTGTTTCCATAGTAGAAGCAGTAGACTGCTGAACAGGCGTAGTGTCCTGACCCTCTTGACTTGCAAGGTTCTCTCCGGCCACACCTGTTCCTTTTTCAATAGGAGCATTGCTAACATCTACAGTTTTACGGTCAGATGTAGAAGTTTTAAGAGCTTCAGCTTTAGCTTCAGTGTCGTCAGGCTTTTTGTAACCTGTACCGCCGCCAACCTCGTATTTTTTTCTTAAATATTTTTTAGCTTTACTCATTACTTATCGTCTCCGTTTACAAGCTTCTGGACTGTTTCAGATTCATAAATTCTAATTCCTAACCATACAATAGTAAACAACGAAGCAGTAGGCGGCAGCCACGCTGCTAACGCCATAACGCCTGTGGAGGCCGCTGCAATATCTACTACTTCTTTGCCTTCTTCTACGGTCATTAGGTTTTCCTTTTTGTTATTTTTTGAATAAAAAAATTATAAGGTATATAAGTACAGGTATAAAAACTATTCCTAAACTTACCCACGCAACAAATTGTTTAATCAAACTAATTAAATTTTGTTTTTTTAACAAAGCTATTCTAGCTTGTTTTTCTCTTTTTTGTTTACATTCAGCTTGATAGTTTAACCAGTCGCTATACATGTCTGCCCGACCAGCGTATACCATGTAATCCTTTAGCCAAACCTCTTGCTCTTTAATCTTCTCAAGAGCCATGAATGCGTCTAAGTCACTCTTGCCCTTAGACGCCACACGTTTTGCTATTGCACTTTTATTATCAAAATACTTAGTAGCCGCTTCTGAGCAGTCATACAGTTCCTTACCGTTACTGATGGCAGTCTTGATGACTTTAAAGGCTGCGTTCGCTGCTGCGATTTCGGCGAGCATTCAGTCACTCAGACGCTGTGCGAATGTCTTTAGCAATACCTTCTACCAGAGTAGCTGAACCAGCACCTACACCTTTTGCAGTGCCTACTACCATGTCTTGTGCAGAGTCTACAGTTGAGTTGACAATCTGCTGTGAACCGTCAACAGCACCATTAAAAGTGTTGCAGCCAGCAAGTACAAAAAGTGTCGCGATTAAAAATGTTTTCATGTTATATCCTCGTAGTTAAATTAAGGCGCTGTGGGCCAAGTAATGTTAGTTGGAAATCCTGTTTGCTCTGTTATGTCACGTAGCGCTGTACGGTAAGTAGCCCAAGAAGCCTTTGTGCTGTCGTCTAAAGGACTGTCGGGCATTTGCGTCCAGTCACATAAGGCAAGTTTCGCATCTCGCTCATAACGCACGCTAGAGGCTTCTGAGGCTATATCTTCTGCTGTCTTAGGTACAACAGACCAGCCGAGAGTCCAATAACCGTCTATTAAATTAGGCTCTGGGTTTGCTTCTACTTTCTCGTCATGTGCGAACGTAGGCTTATCTGCATAAGCTATACGATATACGCCCCACTCAGCCAGCATTTCGTCGCTAAGTTTGGCAGGGAAAGAAGTATTTGGATTATCTTCTCTAAGGTTCCTTAGACTATATGGAAAGTCTTGTATCTCGTTATTTATTGTTTTGACATACATATTTTTTTTACCTTTTATGCTGCTGGTGAACTTAATACTACTTGGCCGCCGTCCGTTGTTGACGAAGTGCCTGAGATAGTATCTGCAAGCGTTAAACTTGTTGGGTCTGAATAATCATAAACTAAAACGTCATTTGACTCACTTCTAGCGGCGACGAAAATCAGCTCTCTTGCAGTGTCAACGGCTAGACTTCTCCTACTTCCAGTGCCAAAAGCTGTGTTTGTAACAGTATCTTGAATTGTCATACTGCTTATAGTGCTGTAATCAATAACGCTTAAAACGTCAGTGCCTAAGCAAAAAACTAAATTTTTGCTAACGTCGATTGCCAATTTACTAGCGCCGTTTAAGTTTGTGGAGCTTGCAACTAAAGATATATATACGATAGACGCGGTGTTTGCTGTGTTTAACACTACTACACGGTTGTTAGTTGGATGTGCAGCAAACTGATAATCGTTTGTTGTGTCAAGCACTATCCCGCCGTTGATATCCCATATTGTGGAACCACCTGCACTCTGCAAAATAGACATACTAGAAGTATTAGATATATCAACGCAAAAGCACCTTCCGCTGGATAGTACATACGCCACATCCCGCGCAACGTCTAATTTTACTTCCGTAACGCTTCTACCTAAATCAAGGCTGCTTATAAAAGACATTGCCGTTGGTGTGCTGTAGTCTATTGCATTAATAAAATCATCATAACGCGATGTTGCAAATACAACTTCGTTTGCGGAATCTACATCAACGTCTCTAGGACTGTTTAATTTTACGCTGTCTGTGAGTGTGTCTTTAATAACCACGTTATTAATGTTGCTAAAGTCGACTAAGGTTATCCCGTCCGAACTGGAATTAACAAAAAAAGCAAAGTCTTGCGAAGTGTCAACCGCACTACCATAACCAATAGAAAATGCAGAGCTTGAAAGGTTATCTTTAAAACTCATACTGCTGACATCTAAAACATCAATGGCGGTGGCATCAGAAGTCCCCATAATTAGACCTTTGGTAAACTGGCCGCTTACTGGCTCAAACGGGTCTGCACCACCCTCGCCGGATGCTGCTATTATTTTTTTAGCTATTGTACTCATTATGCCATCGCCTGTCCAGCCGTGAAGCCGTAGTAAGTTGTGCCACCATCAATAGTATAGAACACAAATACATCTACTGCGTTATTCGCTGTAGAGAGCGTAGGGGCTGTTCCTCCTGCCCAGTCAACACTAGCTGGCCAAGTAATTGTGCGAGCTGTAGTGCCCTGAATAATTTTGAGCGTGAAGGCCGAAGCATTGCCTGTGGCTGCTGGATTACTAAAGGTATAAGTAGTATTGCCTGTAAGGTCGTGTACAAAGTTTGTAGCAGTAGCAAGGTTAATAGTAGTATTGAAGCCTAAGAGCGTTACAGCGTCTTCTGTAATAGCGCCTGCAATAGTGATAGCGTCAGTAACTACTGTGCCGGTAACGCTAACGCCCGTTGCGGATGTTGCAACCTTAGCTATATTATTGTGGTATAAAGTTACTGCGCCATTCTCTTGGCAAAGAACAGCGTTTTCGCTACCGTTCATTAATTTAAGTTGAGTGCTACCTTTTATAAATAAGCTGCCGCCACCAACATCTTCAATAAATGAATGGGCACCACTGTGGTAAATCTCCAGATTTGGCTCGTCACCAAGCTTAATCTTTGCTCCGTCAGGAAGAGTAATGTTATCTCCCGTAGAAACTACTAAGTCTGTACCACCAGTAGTGTTACCCAAAGCTAAAGTCTGGGCTAAAGTTTCATTGCCGCCTGAAGCAGTGCTGGAGATTGTTCCGTCTCCCGCAATAGTAATGTTAGAGCCTGCTGTTAGGGAAGCCACTACATTAGTAGTGTCAGTTACATCTGCTGAGGCTTCAATACCATCTAGCTTAGTGCCATCAGTAGCAACATCTCGTCCATCAAACGTACTGTTAGTTGTTATAGCGCCTGTCATTGCACCGCCCGTAGTGGGGAGAGCAGCGTCTGCTGTAGTGCCTTGTGCAGCAGTAGCATAGTCAGCAGAGTCAAAGGCTTTAACTTGTGCTAGGTTAGTAACCTCAGAATCCATTAACGCGCCTGCGGCTGTTACGTTGGCAGTGTCCGTTACGTCTGCACTAGCTTCAATACCATCTAGCTTAGCGCCATCAACAGAAACATCACGACCATCAACAGTAGAACTTGCAGCCATAACAATGTTATCGCCACTGGATACAGATAGGTCTGTACCGCTTGTAGTATTACCAAGCACTAAGGTCTGAGCTAAAGTTTCATTGCCACCACCAGCTGCCGTGCTTGCAATTGTTCCGTCAGCAGCAATAGTAATGTTAGCGCCTGCGGTTAGGGAAGCTACTACATTGGTTGTGTCCGTAACATCTGCACCTGCTTCAATACCGTCTAGCTTAGTACCATCTGTAGCTACATCTCGACCATCAAAGGTACTGTTAGTAGTAATGGCACCAGTCATTGCACCACCAGACTTAGGCAGCGCTTCGTTTGCAGTAGTTGTAGTGGTAGTCAGTACGCCATCTCTTGCTGCAATATCAACACCATCAAAAGTGCTAGTGGTTGTTACAGCGCCTGTTAGTGCGCCGCCTGCCTTAGGAAGTGCCGCATCAGCGGTTGTGCCTTGTGCGGCAGTAGCATAGTCAGCAGAATCAAAAGCCTTAACCTGAGCTAGGTTAGTTACTTCAGAATCCATTAGTGCACCAGCGGCTGTAACACTAGTAGTATCAGTTACGTCAGCGCTTGCTTCAATTGCATTAAGTTTTGTGTGGTCTGCATCCGTGAACACATTAGAATCTGTTGCGGCTTCAACCGCTGCCCGAATTTCTGCGTCTGTTTGGTCAGCAGTTGCACTAGCTTCAATCGCATTGAGCTTTGTGTGGTCAGCGTCTGTGAACACATTTGAATCTGTAGCGGCTTCTACAGCTGCACGAATCTCTGCGTCTGTTTGGTCTGCGGTGGCAGAAGCTTCAATGCCATCTAGTTTAGTACCGTCAGTAGCTACGTCACGACCGTCTACAGTTCCACCCACAACAACGTTGTTAGTTATAGTTACACTATCAACAAAAGCATCTTTAAATCTTACAGAGGTTGTACCGAGGTCTACATCGCTGTCTGTGACCGGAACAATAGCTCCGTCTTGAATGCGTACCTGCTCTACAGGAGAGCCGCCAACCTCAGAATAAAACTCAATACGATTGTCGGTTGAACTAACTACTATTTTATTTTTAAAATCTTGGTCGCCTATCTTTGCAATTGCGCCACCTTGCCCAGCACTTCCGTCATGCGTATGGCCGGTAGTTCCAGTAGTGTTGTATGCAAAAGCATTTACAATCTGGTTGTATTCGCTATTAAAAAGCGAAGCAGAAATTAGATTGCCATCTGCTATTGTACTTTGTCGTGTATAACTTGTTCCTGCCATCTGGGTTATCTCCTGCCTGCTGGGACGTAATTTAAGTATAGGCCATTAATTGTGTAAGCTGAAAGTTGGTCATTGCTACTTATTGTGTAGTTGCTAGTATAACAGCTTCCTTGAATCGGCTGACGCAACAAAGGATTATCACTAGCTCCGAAGAAATCTTCTCCAAAAACAGCAGCGCCAAAAGTTGCACCGCTTCTTATTTCATCTAGTGTATACGTAGGGGGTTGTTGAACAGCGCTGTCTTCAAAATCAAATTTAACTTCTAATGTAGGCTGTGCATAACCTCCAGCATCTCTATCAGGAGTTACAGAAATCTTTGCGTACTGTAAAGTCTTTCGTGTACCCATGTCTCCAAAATCTAAGTAAGGAGTTTCATAAACTGCTTTTACATTAGCATCAGCGCCAAGATATGAAAACACAGTTCCAGTATCGTGATTATAAATATAACCGTCATTGTCGCCGTGAACAATTTGTTCTACACCGTTAATTAAAAATCCACTATCAACTGCGGGAGCTTCAATGCCTTCCGTTTCTGACCACTCAAAGCCTTGGCCTGTGAATGTGCCTATGATACCTTTAGATATATTGGCTGCTTCGTTGGGGTCGTTATAGTACAAACGATACTGTGATTTAGAGCGTAACACTACGCTAGAAATTGTATACGTGTTTATTTTATTTGCAAGTTGTGTAAGGATGCTTTGAATGTTTCGACTTACAGAAGTCAACTCAACGTCACCAATACGCGCAGTACCCGCAAGTGTTCTAACGCCGTCAGGGCTTAGGAACATTAAGTCACCGCCAATCTCTTGAATGCTGTTTCCATCTAGGCAACCTACGTTTTTTGTAATAGGGATTACAGCCGTACTTGTGTCATTAGATTCAATGTTTACTAATCTATAAATACTGTTTTGACAGAATACAATACAATCGCCACGAAAGCTTTTTAGTCCTACGACTTTATCAGCTAGTCTTATTTGACCTGCACCTGTGCCACCAAAAGTACTTATTTCGTGGATTTGGCTGTAATATACTTGGTTAGGGTTTTCGCTAGTTCCTGAAAGTACAGAGCTATTTCCGTGGATTGTTGCAATTGATGGAGTCTCTGAACTTGTTACCGTTATTGCACTAGAATAAAATGTACGAGTATTTAAGTCGCCTGTCCCTGTCATGTAAAAATAATAAGGAAGGTTTGCGCCATCACAGATTAATAGTTCACCATATTCTGACTTACTTCCTTCGTATAAAGCTATGGAGCTTTGCCCTTGGCTTGTTCGAGCTAAAACTGAGCGACCTGTAAAGGTTGCGTAGTTATCGCCACTGCTATGTACAGATGCTCTATTAATTTGTAACCACGTAGCTCCGTCATTACTGAAGAAAATATCTGTGCCGCTACATACAACTACACCGTCTGCATACGTTTTAATACCTAAAACACTATTTGCAGCATTAGGTCGAGCCGCCGAGTCGCCACCGTAAGGCGTAAAGCCGTTTACTCTGCGATAGCCGCCGTCAGGGTCAACCTCGAAATTACGCAAGTCTGTTGCGATTCCGGGCTGGCGAAGCATTTCTATTTCACTAAGGTTGGTGTTTAAGCCACCTTTAGATGAAAAACCAAAAGGTTGTGAAGCTGCCATATTATATGATTCTCACTCTGTCGTCAGTCATATAGAAAGGAGTAGGTTCAATTAGGTTTGAGCGCATACTACGCACACCTTTTTTATAGTCGTCTAGTGCAAACGAAGCTGCTTGTGGGTTATCTTTAAACTGCCAAATGTAGTATCTTGCGCGAGCTAAAAGTACAGTAGTGTACATTTCAGGAAAAATTATTTCATCGCTGTAGGCGCTAAATTTAGCTGGAAGATTCCAAGCATAGAACCACACACGATATACTTTATCTGGTATCGGGCTTAAACCAAACTTACGTGCGTCTGGGCTACGTATAACTCGGTCAGGCTCTCCGTATTTTTGAGCGTCTGCATCGTCTAAGTTTTCTGCAACTCGGCGAAAGCTTTTCCACTCTTCGTTAGTTGTGTAGCGTAAATTGCGTCCTACATAGGGTGCAGTTTCGCCTGACACTCCTACTGTAGTTACATAAAAGTTATCCCAGTCAATTGAACCGTAGTCGTCTTTGATGGAATCACTTGAAGCTTTTAATTCGTAATATCGTTGACCTACAACTGTTTCTACATATACGTTTCCGTACATTGGGTCAACTTCGCCGCTTTCTCCTGCGGAAAGGAAAGGCCACTGAGGTTCTTGATTAATAATATCAAAGTATGCTTTATTTACAGCATCTTTAACATGGCCTTGAACACCTACTGCTGAAGCAAAATTCGAGGAAGTCAAAGTAACTTCATTTAGTTCTCTAAGAAGTTCATTGGTTAAGTCTAAGTAGGATGTTGCCATAGGTTCTCTTGCCTTTTAATTTGTTAAAGATTGGGGGCCTTTTACAGCCCCCGCACTTATTTAGATACAGCTTATACGTTGTAGAACGCACCAACGAGTGCTTCGTCACGAAGGACTTTAACACCGAATACGTGCAAACCACGACAGATGTCACCAAAGCTATCTGGGTCACGGATGACCTCAGTGCTAGTGATAGTCTGTGCAGTACAAATAGCTGACATGTGACCAGCAAGAATCTTGCCATCAGCAGCGCTTGGAGTAGCTACGTTGTTAGACTTGTACATGCTAAAGCCACGGAGCAAACCAGAAGTAACGAGACCGTTACGAATGGAGCCTTGACCAGCATTGAAGTCAACAGACAGAAGCTTAGAACCAGACTGAGACAGTTCTTCGTAGAAGCTAGGAGGTGCAACTACCCAACGACCTTCTTCTGGTACGTTCTGCTCGTCAAGAAGACGGGCAAACTTAGCCAGCAGGTCAAGTGGGTCGGTTACGTCCAAGCCAACTGCGCCTGCACCATCGTATACGCCAGCGCCAAGGTGAGTAGCGCTATCAGTACCGAGAGTGTGGTCAGGGCCAGAAGCAGACAGACCAGCAAAACCAGCAGCGATTACAGCAGCATCAAATGCGTCACGCAGAGCGTAAGCAGCAGATGAAGCAGCAACTTCTTTGAAGTTTACGTGAGACATAGAAGTTTCGATGTCGTCTACGATAAACTTAAAGGCGTTTGCTGAATCAACAACCAGATTGATTTCTTCGTCTGTCAGTTTGGTGGCGGTAGTATCAGCACCACGAGTGTAAGCGCTAACGCTAATTACTGGCTCTTTAATGATTCGTACAGAATCACCGAAGGCAGAAATTTCACCTTCGTAGTCAGTGTTGGTGATAGCTTCTGCAACCGATGCTTTACGGAAGAAGTTAAGAACCTTCTTAGAGTAAATAGCTGGCAGGAAGTAAGAATTAGTCTGTCCTGTTACTTGGTTGTCGAAGTTACCGGGTGCTGGGTCGCCTGCGCCTTGAAAATATTGTGCCATGATTATGTTTCCTTATGAATTAAAGACATTTTATGTTAGTTTACTACTCTGCCTTCCATAATGGCTGCATCGATTTCTTTTTCATACTTATCGTAATCAGCCATAGACAGGGCAGCAATCTCCCGTTGTGACCATACTTTTGCTTCTTTAGCATCAACAGTAGTTGTTTTAGTTGATACCATATCAGCCGCTGAAGCTTTGGTCGAAGTTTGTGACTGTTGCGAAGTACCTTGAGAAACTTGGATACCGCTTTCTAATTTATATAAATCAATAGCTTTGACTGCCAACTTTACGTTATCAGGATTATTATACACCCAGTCTTGAATTGCTTCTGGCTGTGCTTTGGCCCAACCGTGGAACTCTTCACTTTGACGAATATCTGCAAAGTCAGGATGCGCTGAAGCAAGCGTTTGCTCTGCTTCTTTTCGTGCTACTCTGGCTTCACGTTCGTCTAGTGTAGGGGTCTGTGCCGGTTCTAGTGCCTCTGCTCGTTGTTCAACATACTCGTGTGCAAGTCCTGCTTCAGTGTTATCCTCGTGACGTACGGCCTGTTCAACTTGCTGTGTCATTCGAGCTTCTGCTTGTAGTTCTTGTTCTTTCTGTTTAAACTCATTAATCTTATTATCGTAATGTTTTTTTAAATCATCGTATCGCTTTTTATAATTAGCATTTTCTTCATCAGGGGCTGCTTTAGAGGTGGCCTGACTAGGTGGATGATAAACACCATCAGCACTTTGAAAAGGAGCGTCTTGTTCGTTGCCATAGTCTTTTCTCATGTTGTAGGGGTTTGCCGTTTCTTCTTGTTGTACTTCTTGTACTTCACTCATCGTCACTACTCCTTTTGGGGCTTGTCGTCTTTTCAAGGTAGCTATTCGGCTCGCGACTGCTGAATAGGGCTTGATACTACAAGGTGGCCTCTAGGTTAAAATTAAAAGTGATAAGGGGCCTTTCGGGTGGCCTTATCGTCTGCGTACACTGGGCATTGCATTAGCACCTAACATCTGGTCATGGACTTCCTTATCAGGGTCTTCCATTTCCTCGTTAGTTAATATGCTACCACCCATGTACTTTTTCATTAAACCGCCATCGTANNCCGGGGCCTTTCACAGCTCCCTCACCAGCAAATTCTCCGGCTACATCCATAACTTTGTCAAAGATTTCGCCTAGTCGCTCATCGCCTTCGAGAGCGTTTAATAAATATTTTTGGTCATCTTCTGTAAGAGACTCTTCCATAACGAATACAGAATACTCATCTTCCATTTCATCGTCTGGTAGCTGTGAAGCTTCTACAGCAGCTTTTTCGTCTTCTGGAATATTGTCGTATGTATCAACAGGCATATCAAGCATTGAGCCGCCTTCAGCATATTTAACTTTCATTTTGTCTTCTACGTTACCGCCTTCGGCATAGCCAATCTCGGTGGTAGTTCCGGGAGCCGCTACTGCTGCACTAGCAAGCTGTGAGTTATTAGAAGGCTCGATAGGGTCTGGGCCTTCTAGCTCTGCAATTCCAATAGAGGCTTCAGCTTCTCTGTCTTGACCTTCTGCTCTGATTTTTCCTGCGTCTTTTTCTTGGCTCAGCACTTCGCCTAACACACCTTCAGGGGCATTGCCTTCACCTACTTCTTTTAAATGTCCTTTTACTTTTTGCAGTATTCCACCAAAGAATTTACCTTCACGCTCTTCTGATTGGGAATCCAATTTCTTTAATGCCTGATAAATATCTTCACCAGAAAAAGAATCTGATATTTGCTGCCAGCGTTTTTGAATTAACTCTTTAGTTTTTTCATCTTCAGCTTTATCCATAGCCTCTAGCATTTGCTCGCGTAAGCTGATGTATTTGTCAGCATCAGAGACTTCGCCGCCTTCGTTCTTTTCTACACGCTCTTCTGAGCTTGCAAAGCTAGTAAGTTTTTTGAAATCATCTGTAGACAACAAAGGCTTAGACTCTTCGTCAAGTTGTGTACGGTGTAGGTCAGTAATAAACTCAGCAATAGATTGTTTGGACTCTACAATAGGAGAATCAACAACAGCGCTCAAAGATTCCATGATGTACGCCTTGTCCATCTTTTTGTTGCCACCAGCAGCAAAGCTCAAAGAGTTTACAAGTTTTGTAGTATCTTTTAAATTCTCTTGCGCTACTTTAGGAGCTTCTGTTTCTGCGCTACCTTTAACCTTAGAAGTTGCTTCAGCCATTTCCATTACTTCTTTAGGCATGGCGGGTTCAGGTTTTCGTGCAGCCACTACATCTTTACGGGCTTCAGACAACAAGGAGTCAGCACCCTCTGCCGCTTTTTGAGCTACTGAGCCTACTGCTTTTTTTGTTCTTTTTTTCTTGTTGTCGTTACAGTGCATAATTATTCCTCAATTCTTGTTTTAGCTTCTAGTGCTTGTTCTTTTAGTTTAAGCAACTGTGCCAGTAAATTCGCTTTCCCCTGCCTGCGGTACAGCGCCGGTTCCGATGTTTCCACCGCCAGTCCCTGTAGCTCCAAGTTCCGTAGGTTGTTGAGGTGCTCCTTCAGCGCCTCCCATAGCTCCGGGTTGTTGACCAGCGGCCCCAGCCGCCTCGCCAGTTCCTTGTCCAACATTTTGTGCTCCTATAATTTGTGCCATGATTGCAGCTTCTTCAGGGTCGTTAAGAATCTCATCAGGGTCGAGGTCAAGGCTATAAGCCAGCTCACTAACAATCTTAGAGATTTTAACAAACGGTGCAATGGCAGGATTTTGAGCTGTCTGCAAGAATGTAGTTAAACGCTGACTGCGTACTTCTTTTTGCATTAAGCTGTTAGTGCCCATTGCGTGAACTTCCAAGTCGCCTTGAATATCTAGCTCACCTTCAAAGAACTGCATGTTCCATTGGTAGTATGCTTCGCCCAGAGGCTTTAGCAAAAAGTCATCAATGTTCTTAATAACTGTTTTAATATTAAGTGACGCTGCGCCCAACAACATAGACATACCAGAAGCAGTTCGAGTCATGCTTTGTACGCCTGTCTGACCGTGTGAGTAGCTTGGGATGCCTGTTTGTTCGTCAGCTAACTGTCGGAACTTGTCAAACATCATCATGTTTTCTTGCGAAGTGTTGGGGAACTTTACGCCGTGAATAGCCTGACCGGGCATTCCAGCCTGACGGCGGAATACTTTGCCGGGATAGATGTCCATAGACTGTCCACCCACAAGAGCTGATTCATCCACATCAAATACCAAACTACCAGCTAAAGCAAGGTTGTCAATTGCCATACGTGCATGGCCGTTCATGATTTGTTGAGAGTCGTCCATATTCTCTGCAACGCCAATACCAAAGAAAGAATAAGGATTACGTTCGTAAGGAAAGGCGTTGTACGGAAGTCTATAAGGAGTAAAAGGATTAACAACCCCACGAAGGAGCTTTCCATTACTAACCCAAGCATTAACTTGAACTTCATCTAAATCATCAACCTCGTCAGGCAGTTCCATCCCGACTTCTCTTGCATATTCAGCATCCATGATGCCCCAATACTCAAGAACTTCAAACTGTCCTGAGCCGTACTCTTCTGAACGCTGGTCATCTTTTAACTCATGCTCGTAATCTTTTTCCGTGTAGTTTGGCCCCATCTGGAGGCAACCACGAATAGCGTCCTTGTTGAAGAACGGCATCTTGCTTAACGCTCTAAGCTGCGACTTGTTCATTCTGTGTCGGTGTACAGTATACTCACACTCTTCTATTGATGTTGCAGCGGGGTCAGGAAAAAAGTCCCAGATACTTACAAACTCAAGGCGGGGAACTCGAACTTCTAGAGGGCTATATGTTCTTTCGCCTTCTTCATCAGTAACCCAACGGTTCAATGTTTTGTTGTAATTGAACGGGCCTTTTACAATGCCTGTTCCAAATAGAGCAGATTCAAGCAGGGCATTACGAAGCTCACTTGAGCCGCCTGACTCTTCAATCTGGTCGTGAATAAGAATCTGCATATTTCTTGCAGACTCCTTGGCCGGAGACATTTCTAAAACTTTAGGGTCTGGTGACGCTCCTTCTGCAATCTCTAGGTTAGCTTCTTCGATTGCTTCAGCTAAAATATCTGGAGTTGTTAAAGTGGCACCGGGGCCTAATACTTGCCCATCGCCCTCGTAACCTACGTCATAAGGGTTTGTAGGTTTTAAAGGTGCTGTCGGTTCCATAGCTTCTTTATAAGGCATTGGAGCACTTTCTTCAATACCCATCCCGCCTTCTTTAACGTGTACGTATTTGGACACGCCTTCAGGCAGTTTGGTTTCTCGCACACCAATCGGAAACTGGCCAGTACCAAAGATAACATCAACAAGCTGACCAAAGGCCGCTAATACTTTAGTTTTAGTAACTTTAACAAAAACTTTAGATTTTTCGCTTTCACGAAAACGAATGTTTTTTCCGTAAACGCCTCGGAAGTTGTGATACGCTTGAAGCCATCGGCGCTCGTCAAACTCTCGTGCTTGTTCAGCAGAAGCATAACGGTCTTCGACTAAGCCTACGAAACGATTGCGAATATCTTCTTCTAGGTCTAACTCTAGGCCACCAGCAGTTTCTTCTGCTGCAAAGTAGATTTCGTCTGCTGTTCCGTACTCTTCGTTTTCTTCGTTCATGTACTGTTCCTTTATAGGGGCTTAGAGATTGACATGCCACGATAGTTTTTACCTACCTGTGCTTTTAGTGTAAATCCCTTTCCTAAATCTTTAGAGTAAGAAGCGCTGTAATTTGTAGCTGAGTTGCCCATAGAGTCTTTAAACTTTCTTGCGCTTACCTTAGCTTTTCCTAAGTTTGCAGTTGCTGCAAGCTGTCCTGAACGATAGTTTTGGTCGCCAGAAACTCCGCCTTCAATAGAACCAATACCTTTAAACTCTTTACGAGCTACTAATCCACCGTTGTTGTATTTACATTTACCCATATTAGTATCCAAATGTTGAGTCAGACGGCTTAAAGTGTGATTCTTTTCTAAACTGTCTGAGCTGGTTTATTGTATCATTGATACGTGGTCTAGCCATAATAAGGTAGCGTAGTGCATCGTATGCGTGGTCAGATGCGTTAGTGTCTAC
>ENA-UZWV01008913-UZWV01008913.1-metagenome-genome-assembly--contig:-Day-3-1m-contig-8913_pt1 | contig 14113 bp, 15 predicted proteins | sample MGYA00260342_ERZ794902 | MGnify/ENA metagenome assembly ERZ794902
TTGGGTACAAATTCGATGGCGCCTGTTTCAACGGCCTCGATAGCGGGCCCTGCAAGCTTTTTGGCATCAACGTACCACTGCAGGGTGAGCCAAGGTTCGATGACGACGCCTGAGCGATCGCCGCGTGGCACTTTTAATGTGTGATCTTCGACTTTTTCCAGCAAGCCAAGCGCATCCATCGCGGCAACGACGGCTTTGCGAGCATCAAAACGGTCAAGGCCTCTGAAGGGCTCGGGGACGGTGTCATTGAGACAGGCATTAGCGGTCAAAATATTGATCAGCGGCAAGTTGTGTCGTTCGCCCATGGCATAATCATTAAAGTCGTGAGCAGGCGTAATTTTAACGCAGCCGGTGCCAAATTCTGCGTCCACGTAGTCGTCAGCAATGATCGGGATTTCCCGATCACACAGCGGTAGCTTGACGAACTGTCCGATTAAGTGCGCGTAACGCTCATCGCTTGGATTCACGGCCACGGCCGTATCGCCCAGCATGGTCTCTGGTCGAGTGGTTGCGACGATCAAAACCGCTTCGGAGCCTGCGATAGGGTATTTCAGATGCCAAAGATGCCCCGATTCCTCTTCTTGAACCACTTCCAGGTCTGAAATCGCGGTGTGGAGCTTTGGATCCCAATTGACAAGTCGTCGACCACGGTAGATTAAGCCTTCGCTGTAGAGACGGACAAAGACCTCTTTGACTGCCTCGGAAAGCTCAGGATCCATCGTGAAGCGCTCGCGCGACCAGTCTGCAGAGGCACCCAAACGCCGCAGTTGCTGCGTAATCGTGCCACCGGACTCCGCCTTCCAGTCCCAGACTTTATCAATGAATGCGTCTCGACCGAGATCATGGCGTGTCACGCCTTTCGACTCCAGCTGACGCTCTACCAGCATTTGTGTCGCTATGCCCGCGTGATCAGTCCCTACTTGCCAGAGGGTGCTGCGACCTTTCATCCGATTGAAGCGAATCAAGGCGTCCATGATGGCTTGCTGAAAGCCATGGCCCATGTGCAGTGTACCGGTCACATTGGGCGGTGGGATTGGTATGCAGAATGCCTCGTCTGCGTCACTGGGTGCGAAGTAATTATTCGCCTCCCACTGTGCGTACCATCGCGACTCGATGTCTGAAGGGGAGAATGTCTTGTCCATAAGCTCGATAAGCCTCATGCCCCTCGGGGCTCATGTGTAGCGCTGATTATGGCAACTCGTGCTTACTCAGCGGATAACCTTTATCTCTGTAGTGCCGCCATGCGTCTCGCAACGCACCCAAGGAGTTGGGATCCTGAGTGACCACTTCGGCGACTCGCTCAAAACGCGCAAAATACCGAGGTGGCGCCAGCGCTAAATTGATCAACACATCGTTGTGCGCACTGGGCACCTGATTGAATCCAAGCACGACGTGCTCGTTTTCATCTTCAGCTGCCAGTGCATGTGGAATGAAGCTCGAGGGCTTGAAATCCCATAAATAGGCGTTGAGGGCCGCAAGCTGCGTCTCAGACTCGCAATTGATGAAGATCTTGTGGCCTCGTCCCAGCGCTTTCTCCGTAAGTCGTGCAGCGACACTCAAGCGGGCGTCACTGCCTGCGGATTTGACCACATAAAAATCGACACGCGTCATCGACGAATCAGTGACTCGATTTTTTACGAAGGTACTCGACCAACAATGGCACGGGCCGTCCTGTTGCCCCTTTTTGCATGCTTTGGAACGCCGTTCCAGCAACATCAAGGTGTGCCCATTTGTACTTTTCAGTAAATCGCGCGAGGAAACACGCCGCTGTAATACTGCCCGCGGAACCGGTACCAATATTTTGCATATCAGCGTACTTACTGTTGAGCTGCTTATCGTACTGTTTATTGATGGGCAGTCGCCAAGCCTCATCACCGGAGGCCAGTCCTGCCTCGGTAAGCGACTGCGCGAGACCATCATCGTTTGCAAACAGCCCTGACGCCTCGTAGCCCAATGCGACGATAATCGCGCCCGTCAGCGTCGCAATGTCAACGACCTCGGCGGGCTTGAAGCGCTCAACGTAAGTCAGCGCATCGCAGAGAACGAGTCGGCCTTCCGCATCAGTGTTTAAAATCTCGATAGTTTGCCCAGACATCGACGTGACGACGTCTCCGGGTTTGGTCGCGCAGCCACTCGGCATATTTTCCGCCGCCGCGACAACACCAATAACGTTAATGTCTAGATCCAAAGACGCGACCGTTTGCATTACACCAAATACTGAGCCGGCACCGCCCATATCGAATTTCATGGACTCCATGCCTTTTGAGGGTTTCAGCGAAATCCCGCCCGTGTCGAAGGTGATGCCCTTACCGACGAGGCAGTAGGGTGCGTCCTTTGTGGCGCCGCCTGAGTACTTCATGACGATGAGCTTGGATGGTTCGTCGCTGCCATGACCAACGGAAAGCAACGATCCCATGCCGAGTTCGCGCATTTTCTTTTCGTCCAAAATGCTGACCGATAATTTTTCAAACCGACGTCCGAGCGAGCGCCCCTCTTTGGCAAGGTAGGACGGCGTACAAACGTTTGCGGGCAAATTCACCAGTTCTCGCGTTAAGTTTGCGCCGTTGCCAATGGCAAGACCGGTGGTGACGGCTTGTTTGACTTTCGCGCTGCTCAGCAGAGTATCCGTCGCCACTGACAGTTTACGTAATGCTGGACCGGGCTTTGGGGATCCAAGTGTCGCCGTGTAGTGATAGCAACTCATGGCAACATCACGGCTTAAAAACTCTAAAAACGTTGACAGCTGCGCCTTATTGTCGGCGATCGTATCGGCCAAAAACACGGCCGACTTAGCCTTAGATCCCGAGAGTGCGCGCGCTACCGCACTCGTCACTGTGGTCATCGCGTTCTGATTAAAGCTTGACCGTGAGCCACATCCGATGGTCATGACACGAGAAATACTCTCACTCCCAACCATTACAGTGGTTTTTCCCAGCTTCGCCTCTGCGTCACCAATGGCAATGGCGCGTTCAATGACGCCGCTTAAGGCGTCGTTGACTTGTGCCCCAGTGGCTGCCAGGGGCTCTTCGGTAAATAGCGGGATGACGACAAGTTCGTGCTTGGATTTGGCGATATTCGATGCTTTGGTCGCGTTAACCGAGAGGTTGCTCATGGTATTTCCTTACGTAAATCGGGCTGGTCAAACTGGCGCGTAGTGTATGATGATGGCGAGCAGAACTAAACCATGACGCTTAATAAAGCCTGCTAAATGCGGTAAAAATGCGCACACGACGATACCTAACCACCGATGTTATGACGCACACGCTCGCGGTATCGCTGGTTTTGTTCCTTGTCGTCTTCAGTGGGCGTTTTATCAAGTACCTGGCAGAGGCCGCTATTGGTGATCTCGCGGCAGGTATTTTACTGCCCGTGATGCTGTATAAGTTGCCGGCTTTTTTTGAGCTGATATTACCGCTGGGCTTCTACATTGGTGTCTTGCTGTCGTTCGGGCGTTTGTATGCTGACAGCGAAATGGTGATCTTGCGAGCCAGCGGAACGAGTCAGACGCAGCTGTTCCAGCGAATAGTGCCGGCGGTCATACTGGTAACGGCCACAGTGGCACTCATTTCACTGTATCTCGGTCCTTATGGGGCACTCAAAGCAAACGCGCTTTTAGCGCAACCGCGTGCCGCCGAAGGTATGCATGTTTTGACCGAGGGGCGGTTCAAAAAGCAACAAGGCGGTGACTACGTCACGTATGTGGAGCGCATTGCTGATGATGGACGTATGTCGACTGTTTTCATTGCAGAACGTCTCCGATCAGACGAGGGCATAACACTTTTAGCGACACTTGCTGAGTCGGGTGCTATGGAGATCGATCAGCAGTCAGGACGTCGATATCTGACCTTGGCTAACGGAAAGCGCTATGAGATGGCGCCTGGCCGAGCGGAGCTGACCCAGGCGCAATTTCAGGGTTATCGCTCACTGATTCCCGAAGTGGAGGGGGGGATTCGATCCCAGGCACGCATCGAAACACTGCCTACCGGCGTATTGCTGATGAGTGATGACCCCGAGCATCGCGCGATATTGGCTTGGCGAGTTTCACTGCCGCTCATTGTTCCTGTGATGGCGTTATTTGCCATACCGTTGAGTCGTACGGATTCGCGACGGGGTCGCTATGCGCGTCTAGGACCCGCATTACTCGTTTTTTTGGCGTATTTCGTGGTGCTGTCGCAGGCCCGATCAGCGGCAGAGGAGGCGGGCTCAATGACCCTGTTTTTCTGCACGCACCTCGTGTTTTGGCTTACAGGCAGCTTTTTGTTGCTTAAAGAAGAGCTGCCGCTCTTCCTGAGGAGGGCGCGTGAAGCGACTTGACCGTTACCTTCTGCACAGTCTGCTGTGGGCCATTCTGGGTGTCCTAATTATTTTGGTTGGGCTCGATGCCCTGAGCGATCTTATCGATGGATTGGGTGATCTGAGCGAAACCTATGGTTTTTCGGACTTACTCATTTACATTGCGTTAACACTGCCACGCCGTATCGAGGAATTTGTGCCTTATGCCACGTTGATTGGTGCGTTATTTGGTTTGGGTAAGCTTGCGTCGAGCAGCGAGTTGACGATTGTCCGCACCGCTGGCGTATCGATGCCCCGGCTTGCGTTGATGGCCATCAAGCCCGCACTCATCGTCGCATTGTTGGGCTTTTGTGTCGGGGAATACGTTGCGCCAGTTTCGGAGCAGGTGGCGGTGAGTCAGCGAGCGTTAGCCTATCGTAACGATCCAAATCTTGCCGGTCGGTACGGTGCTTGGAATCGTGATGGAGGCACGTTTATCCATGTTGATGCAGTTCAACGAGGTGGATTGATTTTTGGAGTCACTTTGATTTCATTCGATGAAAATGGGTTCTTGGTGCGCACGGTTGCGGCCAATCGCGGGACGTATCAGGGGGAGGGTTGGTTGCTTGAGGATGTGGCTGTGACCTCAGTAACGGACGACGGTACGCGCGTGTCGAGTGTGACAACAATGAACTGGGACTCTGAAATTACGCCCAGTTTATTGACGTTAGATTCGGTTAAGCCCGAGAGTTTGCCGGCGACTCAGTTGTGGGGTTACGCACAATACCTTAGGAACCAAGGTTTAGTGGCAAACGATATAGAACTCGCATTTTGGAATAAAATTTTGCAGCCTTTGTCCTGCGCCGGTTTGGTCGTGCTGGCAATGTCCTTCATTTTCGGGCCGTTGCGAGAAGGTAATATGAGCGCGCGAATTTTTGCGGGGGTGCTGGCGGGTGTCATTTTTCGGATTAGCCAAGATTTCTTTGGTCCGGTGACATTACTAATGGGCCTCAGTGGCGGTGTCGCCGCACTGCTTACCGTTATCCTGTGTTGGAGTGCGGGGCTTGCACTGTTATTGCGACGCCAGTAGTTCCATCGAAGCGCTCATTTTTTCGTTCGAGGCGGCGCCAGTCTGAGCTCAGTGTGTGAGAGCTGATCATGCAAGTACAGCCGCTGAGTGTTGCCCCAGCGCCAAAAGAAACCCACACCGGCAATAATCGCTGCGATTACATAGACCAAAATCGATGCGTTGTTGATGTTGAAGTATAGGAAGGGCAGCAGCGATAGGATGACTGGCGCGGCGGCAGTGCCGATGCGAATAAACACGTGTGCCCATGGAACAGGGGCCTCGTCAAGACGCGAAACAAGCTTTACGCGCCATGCTTGCATGCCCAGTGTCTGACCTTTCTGGCGCCAAAATAAACCGAAAAAACCGACTAAGGCCAGGTAGGTCAAGATCCACTGCTGCCAAGCTGGGACTGATCTGACCACCGCATTATCGGTGGGTCCATGAATGAAGATGAGTAAGGCGGACGTCAGCATCAAGAGCGGGATAATCAAAAATAAGTCGTAAAACATTGCGCAAAGGTGGCGCCAAATCGGGACACGCGGCAGGTCAGTGGCTAGGGATGGCTCTGGGTGTTCAGTCATTGTGCTCACAGATTCGTGCTCGGTAGGTTAGTCGAGTATAGGTTGGTCGAGTAATTGTAAGTGATCTGTCGACACTTTCACGGGCTCAGTGATTGCCGTCTGGGTGAGAATACGCTCACCAGCACGAGCCAAAGTGAAAGGCGTGGCCGACGCGCTTTTGAGAGACGGCTCGGGGTCTGTTTGCTGGTTGGTCTGGACGTCCCTGTGTTCAATGCGCAGTGGAATACCCCAACCTTCAAACTGACTCACCAACTGCGCGGCTTCCTTTTCGGTGCAGCCGCGTTTGATGCGATGTGACCGGCCATTAACCAACAGGAGCGCTTGAGTTTCGGGTATTTTAAACGACTGTTGGAGATGCGCTTTCAGTGTGCCCAGCTGAACCTCTGTCAACGCCTTGCCATCAAGCCAAACATCGATTTCATGCATAATGTTGCCCCTCGCCTGACGTAATACCTATCTGGTACCCTCGCGCTTATTGTTCAGAGTGTACCTTATGACCACAATTCAAAACCTAGTTGAGCACCGCATTGCCGCGCACTTCGACCCTGTTTTTGTCGAAATTGTGAACGAGAGCCATATGCACAACGTCCCGCCAGGTTCCGAAAGTCATTTTAAAGTGACTTTGGTGTCTCAGACGTTCGATGGCATGCGGTCTGTGAAACGCCATCAAGCTGTTTATGGTGTCTTAGCCGAATACATGGGGTCTCCCATTCATGCGCTCGCGCTTCACACGTATACGGCAGATGAATGGGGTGAGCGCGAGGGGTCTCCGGACTCGCCTAATTGTCTAGGCGGCGGTAAGGCATGACAGACGACGAGCGGAGTCAGACAACCGCTGTTGCCGCGCTTTACCGATTTGTCCGGTTAGATGACTACGAATCAATGCGCGAGCCATTGCTTAATTTTTGTACCGAGCGTGGTGTGAAAGGCACGCTGCTGTTAGCGCATGAGGGTATAAATGGTACGATTTCGGGCGGTAAAACGGCCATCGCTGACGTTCTCAGTTATTTGAGGTCCGATGAGCGACTGACCGATCTAGACTGTAAATTCTCGTACCATGAAGAGCGGCCCTTCTTACGAATGAAGGTGAAGCTCAAGCGAGAAATTGTGACGATGGGGCTTGAAGACATCGATCCTAACCAGTCTGTTGGCCGCTATGCATCGCCGGGTGAGTGGAATGAGCTGATCGATGATCCCGAGTGCCTGGTAATCGACACACGAAACGATTATGAGGTTGAAATCGGCAGTTTCCGCGGTGCCATAAACCCAGGGACGAAAAGTTTTCGAGACTTCCCAGCGTGGGTCGATGAAAACCTAGATCCGCAAAAGCATAAAAAGGTCGCTATGTTTTGCACGGGCGGAATTCGTTGCGAAAAGTCGACATCGCTTCTCGTGTCAAGAGGATTCGATGACGTTTGGCATTTAAAAGGCGGCATTTTGAACTACCTCGAACAGACGCCAGAAGCGGCCACGCGCTGGGAAGGCGAGTGCTTCGTGTTTGATAGCCGTGTCGCGGTGAATCATCAGCTGGAAAAGGGACAGTACGATCAATGTTTCGCCTGCCGGTTTCCACTTGATGACGCGCAAAAAGAATCGCCTCAGTATGTTCCGGGCGTATCGTGCCCGCGCTGTCATGACGCGCACAGTGAGGATCAAAAAAAGCGTTTTTCCGAGCGCCAGCGCCAGATGGCACTTGCGCGACAACGAGGCGAGGTGCACCTCGGAGCGACACCGCCCGCACGTCAGCGTCAGTAGGGCGGTACCGCTGGCAACGCGTGCAGTGCAAAACCAATGCTCACGCCTTGCGAGTCACCGCTTGAGATAATGCCAACGGCTTCCAGTTGACCGTTGAGTTGTCGTCGCGCAATGAGTCCCCCTGAGTCGCCTTTTTGCAGTGCACACTGAAGCGTAAAAAGGACACCCACCGCGCTTACGGGGCAGACTACTTCTCTGGAATATCGATCCCCCGAGGCTGTTTCCCCGCCAAAGCCAATCGCCACCAGCACCTCTCCGAGCTCGATCGGGTGGCGGCTTGCGGAGATGGGTTTTAAGTGTCTCAACGCCTCGCGCGGAGCGCTTATTAACAACCAATCTTTGGCCATACTGCCGCCCGAACTGATGGTTTCGACCGCTACCGGTCCATCGATGAGCTGTAACGTTGGTTCCTTTCCGTAGGTCATGGCTCCGTCGATGCAATGCCAGGCCGATGCGAGTAATGCGCGTTGTTCCGTTATTGAGATGAGGAATGCACTGCAACGCTCTACGAAATGTCGACGACGACCCTGCTCGCTCCGTTGCAGCGGAACATCGAGTCGCACCACTGAGCGTGATTGCTCGGCAGCCTTGCTGGGTTCTGCCGGGACACTGACTAACGTCGCGAATGCGATGACAAGCCCAATGTGCAAACGGTGACGCATGGTGTGCTGTGCCAATAGGGTGGTGCCTGAGTATGTGGGCAAGTGGTGCGACAATAAACACCCTAAAACAACAAAACTGAGTCACGCCAAACGATTGACTACCGTCCCGCGATCAAACGACTCCTCGTTGTTCGGATCGTCGCTGGTAAATCGACTCGCAGGTTCGTAAAGAACGGCTTATCATGGTGGAAAAGGCTGATGTCGAGCACGCCATGCGGTTTATGAGTCAGAACTGTGAGTTAACCCTTAGCGAGGGTCTGGACGAGCTCTACACGGGCGCACCAGAGGTCGCAGCCGTGTCTGTGCGTAAAGGTAAGGCTTTCCGGGACCATGACCTCACGCACGTTATATTTGGCTGTGACACGTCGTTGAATGGCGAAATCTTGCTCAATCCATGGGTGTTGTTTGGCACCACGATCACGCGTTCTGAGCTTAAGGAGTATGCGGCGGATCCCGACGTGAAACGGTTAAACGCGGAAGGGATCGATTTGCTCGGTGGACGCTTCCGAGCTTATGCACTTTTTGTTGTTTACTACCTGCCTCTCTACGCTTGGATTTGGCTGCGACATGTTCGTTGCATGACGTTGAAGTGGCCACATACCTCGGTCACGGAGGAGATGCTCAACACGCCGCTTAGCGAGTTGCGTCGCCAATACGGGATTCGACTCTACTGCTCATAGCTCGGATCTGCTTTCAGATCATGACGTGGGACACGACTGAGAATCCCAGACAGACGGATGGGGGTTCTTTCGCATCGGCACTGATTGCCTCGAATCCTCCGAAAACGGTGCTTGCTTGGTTTGCACCTGAGTGTTTAAGTAGCGCGCACTAAGATGGAGTAGGCGTTAGGGAGCATTGCAGTTGGGTCAGTCTGACACCCTGAGAGGGGTAACGCTCGCGCTGGTAGCAAACTTCATTTGGGGCATTGCTGCGCTCTACTGGCTTCAAACCAAGCCTGTTGACGCATTTGACGTGATGGCACACCGAGGTCTTTGGACCTTGCCCGTGACACTGATCATCGTTTTGTTGTTTGGTCGCCTGAAAGAAACACTGCGTCTTCTTCGGTCCTGGCGATTTACATGCTGGGTGGCGCTCTCTGCCCTGATGCTCACCATTAATTGGGGTGTTTACGTGTTCGCTGTCACCAATGAGCGCGCCACTGAAGCGAGTTTGGGTTATTTCATGCTGCCCTTACTGACTATTGCCTTGGGGGTGTTTGTTTTCGGTGAGCGCCCCAAGCCAATGCAGTTGTTGGCGATTGGTTTGGCGATTTCAGCTGTGCTCCTTCAGCTGGTCACATTTGGGAGCCTCCCCTGGGTGTCCTTGACGCTTGCACTTAGTTTCTCGCTGTACGCGGCCATAAGGAAAAAAATTGCGGCGGACTCCCTGCAGGGGCTCTTTTTGGAATCGCTCTGCATGGCGCCGTTCGCCATTGTCTGGTTAACCGTAAACGATGGTGCAGGTCTTGGCCTGCATGGCACTCGTGTGGATTTGTTTCTTTTATTGGGTGGTGTGTTTACGGCAGCGCCGTTACTGACCTACGTTGCAGCGACTCGTCTCTTAGCGCTGTCCACTATTGGGTTACTGACGTATGTGGGTCCGACGTTGCAACTGATTGTAGCGATTTTTGTGCTTAGAGAGCCTGCGACGCTAATCACCGCAGTCACATTTGGCCTTGTTTGGCTGGGCGTGATTGCGGTGAGTTACGATGCGTGGCGCGCCTCGCGCAAGCGTCAGTGATTCTGCATCCACCCACCCGACTTAATCATTGATCAATCGACGCTAAAAACTCTGAAATCGAGAGCGAGACGTCTGATTCTCGTTCAATGAAATCAATGCCAGTGGCCTCGATCTGTGCGGTAGTATCCGGATCTCTCACTGTCACTGTGTGCCCTAAAATATGATGAACATCAGCAATAATCTGTGGGAGCACGGTAGCCCAAGGTTCGTTTTGAGCGGCGAGTTCCCAAAATGACGTTTCCAAGGTGACGTCACTAGGGTTGAGACGCTGAATCGATTCTGACGAGCCACGCGCTGGATTGTAATTTTCGATCACGATGTGGCAGCCAATCGAACGCAATGCACGAGTCAGTCTGTGGCAAATCACCGACTCCCGAACTTGTATGGAATCGGGGATGAGAAAACTGAGTTGAGAGGTGCCAACAGTGTGTTCGGAAATCTGCGTTAAAATGCGATCGAGTGCCGATGCGTGTAGGCAGGTTTCGGCACTGAGTCGCAGCAGCACGTGGCGAGTTGTTTCCCCCAGTGCTTCGAGGGCTTGGAGAAGCCTACAAGCCTCCCTGAGTTCAAAGTAATTAATCGCAATCTCGAGATCGCGGTGACGAAACTGTGAGGAGCCTCCAAGGTCGTTTTGGTTGTCGTCATAGCGGCGGATGACGTAAGCCGATTCGAGCGGGCTTTCGTGACGGACAGACACGGTGTCAAACGCTCAACCGCAAGGGCTTCCAGCGAGGCAATGACTTCATCTCTGTCCGTCGATTCGTTCACGCGCTTCACCCGTCAACCACATGATACAGCCTTGAGTGTTACAGTTGCCGCTCCCCACATCAAGCCACGCTTGGAGGTGCTCATTGGATGTAAAGCTGACCGAGTTATGTCCTTTGGCATGGAGATCCTCGCTTGAGGATGTTCTCTTGGGCACTGCCGGGGCGACGATCGAGAGACGTTTGTTGGAGGAGACGCGCGCAGGTCATACGTATTACCCTGAACCCGGTCAAATCTTTGCAAGTTTGGACAATCTGGCGCCTGAGTCGGTGCGCGTGGTGATTCTGGGTCAAGATCCTTACCACGGTCCAGGGCAAGCCACCGGTAAAGCTTTCGAGGTTCAGCGTGGGCACGTGTTGCCACCCTCGTTGCGGAACATTAGAGAGATGTTAGCGCGCGATATCGGGCACCTTTTTGCTGAGCATTTCAATATCGGTCATTGGTCGAAACAGGGGGTATTGCTCTTAAATACCGTGTTAACTGTTCGCGCGGGGGAGCCTGAATCACACCAGTCTTTTGGGTGGCAGAGCGTCACAGACCAAATCATTGACGTGGTAGCCCGTGACGTCTCGCCAACGGTGTTTTTGCTGTGGGGCCGGCATGCGCAAAAAAAGGAAGGGCTGATTAGAGGGCCGCAAAACTTAATTTTAAAAGCCCCTCACCCCTCACCACTCAGCGCCTACAGAGGATTTTTTGAGTGCCGACACTTCAGTCGGGCCAATCAGTGGCTAACCAGCCAAGGTGTCCCAGAGATTCTATGGGGCTCAGTCGAATGAGCACTAAGACGGCAAAGCTTGTATTTCAACCCTCACATCACGCACCTGCAGTGTGCGGTCTTTGGCATCAACGACGACCTCGGACAAACATAACCAACCGGCCTCTGTTTGCGTCACCTCCACGATAGAACCGACCGTTTTTGAGGTGCCGGCATCGACGACTTTGTCATTAACCGAGGGTGCGATGGACCCCGGTACAGAGACGATCGATAATCTTCGCTTAGGAGAGCCGCGGTAGTGCAATCGAGCGATAATCTCCTGGCCGGTGTAGCAGCCTTTATCGAAGTCAATAATCCCCTGAAGATCGTAGTTCAAATCCTGAGGTAAAAACTGGTGCATTGTGGCCTGACAAATTCTTGCCTCGCCCCGCAAGAATCGCTCATATCGCCATGAGTCGTGCGTGATCACGTGATCAGGTGCGCAGTTGTTGTTGCACCACACCTCGTAAAGTAAAGCACTACGTGGCACGACGATCATGTCGTCGCTTCCCATGGGTGGGGAGGAATGTGAGCAGCCCCAGCAGTTCCAGGTCAGCAGCGTTAAGGTCGTTTTTGAAAACATCAGGTACTTACCTAAATGCGTCTTCAGCGCCTGAGCGACGTCCGCGTCGGTTCGCAGTAGTGCACGATCGTCTGAGGTCATGACGGCAGTAAAATCTGCAATAACACGACCCTTTAGATCGCAGAATGCGCCGTCAATAGGACTATTGAGCGGCAGTCTTTCAAAGTTCTTAGTCGTTTGCCCTTGCAAAACCGATCGCACATCAAGGCCTGAAAATTCTAAAACAGCGTCACTCACGATTTTTGCCCTTTTTGAAAATTGCCGCTCGAACCTCAATGAGCTTTAAGGTACTGTGCCGGCATGACTGATGCTGACCATAACAGAATGCGCTGGGCAAGTCGGCGAGGATTGCTCGAACTCGATCTGTTTCTGGCCGATTTTGTGGCCTATCAATACCCGTCTTTAACTGCGGAGTTCAAATCCTTGTATCGCGAGCTTATGACATCGGCTGATCAAGATATATTTGAGTGGCTTATGGGCCGTGCTGAGCCTGATGAAAGCCTGGCGCCGATCGTTTCAGCGATTCAGGCTTACAAGCGTTTGCCGCCGCAGTCTTAAGCCTTAGACATCAGTCTCGCGGTAGCTCGGCAGCCCCGCGTGACTGGTGAGACCGTTGTGAGGGATCAAAACAGTATTTTCGCCTTTGGCTAACAAGTGCGGATAGTCACTATTGAAGTGCAAGCCACGCGACTCCTTTCTGCGTTGCGCACAGTCCACCATTAACTTAGCCACTAGCGTCAGGTTCCGCAGCTCCAAAAGCTCCTTTGTGATCGTGAAGCTGGCGTAGTAGTCATCGACTTCTTGCTCAAGCACCGAGATGTGGTTTGCCGCTCGTTTGAGTCGTCGGTTGGTTCTGACGATCCCGACATAGTCCCACATGAGACGCCGAAGCGCGTGCCAGCTGTGCTGGATAACCACCGCCTCATCCGATACCCGGACTCGGCTATCGTCCCACTGGGGCAGGGCTCGCGGGGGGGGTGACGAAGTCTGTTTTGAAATGTGCTCAGCCGCACTTTTTGCGTAAACGAAGCATTCAAGGAGCGAGTTGCTTGCCATTCGATTTGCGCCATGTAGGCCTGTACAGGCGGTCTCACCAATCACATAGAGACCCGCGAGGTCCGTTGCACCATATTGGTCGACGATGACACCACCACAGGTGTAATGCGCCGCGGGCACCACCGGTATTCTCTCGCTGGCCATCTCGATTCCCAAGTCCTGACAACGTGCGTGAACCGTTGGGAAATGCGCTTGAATTTGCTCAACCGATTTGTGTGTCATATCGAGGTAGACACAGTCCAGGCCCAATCGTTTCATCTCGTAGTCGATCGCTCTTGCGACGACATCGCGAGGGGCCAGCTCGGCCCGAGTATCAAATCGCGGCATGAATCGTTCACCACTGGGCAAGTGCAGAGTGGCTCCCTCACCCCGCAGGGCCTCGGTGAGCAAAAACGTGCGGTTAGTCGGATTGTACAAGCAGGTTGGGTGGAACTGATTGAACTCCAAGTTTGCGACACGACAGCCTGCCCGCCAAGCGAGAGCGATGCCGTCACCCGTAGCCCCATCGGGATTGCTGGTATAGCGGTAGACTTTGCTTGCACCACCTGTGGCAAGCGCCACGGTCCTTGCGCTGATCGTCTCTACTGTGCCCGTACTGGTGTTCAGGACATAGGCGCCTTTCACCGCGTCGCGACTGATGATTAAGTCGACCACGCATCGGTCGGTCAGGATTTGAACGTTGTCGCGCTGTCGGATCTGGGCATTCAGGGCTTTGGAGATAGCACTGCCGGTTTGATCTGCCGAGTGGAGAATCCGACGAATGGAGTGACCGCCTTCCATCGTCAGGTGGAACTCTCTAAATTCATCGTCGGGTTGGTCGTTTCTCAGATCAAAGTCGACGCCCTGATCGATCAGCCAGTTAACAACCTCCTTGCT
>ENA-UZWV01009125-UZWV01009125.1-metagenome-genome-assembly--contig:-Day-3-1m-contig-9125_pt1 | contig 14024 bp, 11 predicted proteins | sample MGYA00260342_ERZ794902 | MGnify/ENA metagenome assembly ERZ794902
TATTTTTAGCAAATGTAATCATTAAAACGTATTTTTGCACAATGCAAAAACAACTAGAAGAATCCTTAGTAACTCTAAAAAAAGGTAAGCTTCTAATTTACCCATCGGATACTGTTTGGGGTATTGGTTGTGATGCGACCAACTTTGAAGCCGTTGAAAAAATTTACCAACTCAAACAAAGAGCGGACTCAAAAACCNNTACGCCACCACCCCTACTACCATCATTTACGACCGTCCCCTTCGTGTTTCAGAAAATTTAATAGCAGCAGACAACAGCTTAGCCATTAGAATGGTGCAAACTGGATTTTGCGGTGAATTGCTCAAGCGATTTAAAAAACCTATTGTTTCAACCTCCGCCAATATTTCTGGTCGTCCAACACCAAAAACTTATAAAGAAATCGAAACTGATATTTTAAAAGGTGTAGAATATGTCGTAAATTTGAACCGTGAAAATACTCCGGCAACACCTTCCTCGATCATCAAACTGAGTAACAATGGGGAAGTGAAAGTTATAAGGCCTTAGTGTACCAACAGTAAACATTGTATATCATGCATTTTGAGCAGGCATTAAAAAATCCAATTTTTAAAACTATCGCTTCTTGCGCAGCAGCGCTTGAAACCCCTTGCTATGTGGTTGGTGGGTATGTGCGCGATTTTATTTTATGCCGTGATGCGGGGCAAGATATTGATATTGTAGCGATTAGAAATGGTATTGAATTGGCTGAAAGCGTTGCCAAAGCATTGCCGAATGCACCTAAAGTCAGCATTTTTAAAACCTATGGAACTGCAATGTTGCGTTTTAAAGGCATTGACTTGGAATTTGTAGGCGCACGCAAAGAATCCTACAAAAAAGAAAGTCGAAATCCAGAAATTTGTGAAGGCACGATTGAAGACGATCAAAAAAGAAGAGATTTTACCATTAATGCTTTGGCCATTAGCTTAAATGCGAGCGATTATGGGACGCTTTTAGATCCTTTCAATGGTATGGCGGATTTAAAAAACAAACGCATTGTAACGCCCCTAAACCCAAACCTTACATTTAGCGATGATCCGCTTAGAATGTTACGCGCCATTCGCTTCGCTACGCAATTGGAATTTGAAATAGATCCTTCCGCATTAGAGGCCATTGAGAAAAACCACAGGCGCATTCAAATTATCAGTAAAGAACGCATTGTCATCGAATTGCATAAAATATTAGAAAGTAAAAAACCCTCTATTGGATTTTTACTGCTTGAAAGGACAGGTTTATTGGGTTTAATTATTCCTGAGCTTACGGCCCTGAAAGGAATTGACGAAGTTGAAGGCCAACGCCACAAAGATAATTTTTACCACACGCTGGAAGTCTTGGATAATATTGCCCAGCACACAAACAATGTATGGTTGCGTTGGACAGCCCTGCTTCATGATATTGGCAAAGCCCCTACAAAAAAATTTAGTAAAAAAGTGGGGTGGACCTTTCATGGGCATGAACTCAAAGGTTCTAAAATGGTGTATCATTTATTCAAACGTCTTAAAATGCCGCTCAACGACAAAATGAAATATGTTCAGAAGTTGGTTTTTATGAGTTCCAGACCTATCGCAATCTCAGGCGCTGCCACAACCGATGCAGCGGTTCGGCGCTTGTTGTTTGATGCCGGCGATGCTATTGGCGATTTAATGACCCTTTGCGAGGCGGACATCACCACTAAAAATGTTCGGAAGTTTAAAACCTACCTTAACAACTTTAAAATGGTGCGTCAAAAAATGGAGGAAGTTGAAGCACGGGACCAAATTCGGAATTTTCAACCCCCAATTTCAGGTGAAGACATTATGAAAGCTTTCGAACTAAAACCTTGTAGAGAAATTGGAATTATAAAAGAATTTATCAAAGAAGCCATATTAGAAGGCCAAATCCCAAACGAATCCAACGCAGCACATGCATTGATGCTTGAAAAAGGTAAGCAGTTAGGACTGAAAACTACGCTATGAAACATTATTTTAGATCGCTCTCTAAAGCGGCACTGCTCATGATTTATCTGGTGATTATAGCCGGAGCAATCGTCCGCATGACAGGCTCCGGAATGGGCTGCCCAGATTGGCCTAAATGTTTTGGCTACTATGTGCCTCCAACCCAAGGAAAACAGCTATTGTTTAAACCCAATCACAGCTATAAAAAGGGTATGATGATTTTGATGGACCACGAGCAATTCATGGTCGCTAAGAAAGACTTTATAAGCAATCAAACACTACAAGATAGCAACTGGGAAGTTTATAGCGTGCATGATTATGCAGTATATGACCCTGTACACACTTGGATTGAGTACATCAATAGGCTCATTGGCGCTTTGGCAGGAATTCCCATACTAATTTTAGCCATCTTATCCTTTTGGCTTTTTAAGGAAAACCCTTGGATAACTGTCATAGCCTTGCTCACAGTGTTTGGAATGGGCTTTCAGGCATGGCTTGGGAAAACGGTGGTTGATTCAAATTTAGCACCTTTTAAAATCACCATTCACATGGTCATGGCCCTGATTATTGTGGTTTTTATCTTGTACCTCATATTTAGCACCAAAACATCCTTCAAATCTCAAGCATACCACTCCATGTTTTACAATGTTTTAGGTATTGGTCTTGTCTTAACATTGATCCAGATTGTTTTGGGAACCCAGGTCCGGCAATTTGTAGATGAACAAACCAAACTCATAGGCTATGAGAAAAATCTTTGGCTTGCCAAGCCTGAAATAAACTTTTACATCCATCGATCTACCTCTATTTTGGTGCTCTTGATCAATGGATACTTGTGGTACAAAAACAAAACATTAAACTTAGGCTTTCGTAAAATAAATCTTGTGATGGGATGTATTCTTTTGGAAGTATGCACAGGAATATTGATGTATTATTTTGATTTTCCTTTTCTAAGTCAGCCTTTACATCTTGTTATAGCCTCTGTTTTATTCGGAATTCAGATGTATATTGGCCTCGAAATATTACATCAAAAAAAATTATCAACTCAGCGTTGCTAAAAACATATAAAAATGATTTACAGATTCAGAGCCATATTAGACCACGATCAAAAAGAAGATATTTTTAGAGATATAGAAATTAGAAAAACTGACACTTTTGAAGACTTACACAATGTCTTGACCCAATCTTTTGGATTTGATGGCAGTGAAATGGCCTCGTTTTATATCAGTGATGATGAATGGAATCAAGGCGAAGAAATCTCATTATTTGATATGAGCGAAGGAGGAAGCGATATTCAACTCATGAGTGAAACCATCCTTAATTCTGCCGTCACTGAAAATCGTACAAAACTTATTTATGTTTATGATTTTTTGAGTATGTGGACCTTTATGGTCGAACTGGGAGAAATCGTCGATGAAGCACAAGGAACTGATTATCCTAACTTGCTTTTTGTACACGGACAAGTTCCAGACGAAGCTCCTGAAAAGGTATTTGAAGCCGAAAGCGGTGAAGATGCTTTTGATGAATTTGAAGATGGATACAGCTCCGATGATTACGATCATTTGGACTTTGAAGAAAACTGGAATTAGAAAATAATATCTGAGTTTTCTGTTTGATAGTTTCGTTTGACAAAATCTAAACTATGTTTTAATATTTCTCCCATATTCTTGCTTTTCAAAAACCTGGTGTCATTAGTGTATTCATAGATTTTTGTTTTTAATAAGGTTTCATGCTCAGGAGTCGAAAGCGTATCAGAAATCATACACTCAAGGAGCTCATTAATGCGATCATCAAAACTTATGAATCGTTTGGCAATAATGGAGCGTTCTTCTAACTTATACTGATTGATAGAGTCTTTTTCAAATCGTTCTGAAATCATATCAACCATTTTAAAATTTTCTTTAAAAAATTGTGGTCGGTATACATTGAATTTACCTTCAAAACATTGTTGATCAAAATCAATTGCTCGAACCGTATAAACCACATGATCAAAGTCATGCGTTGGAACAATTACATAGTTATAAGAACGCATGTCACCTAACAAACGAATCATACAACGCTCATTAAATTTCACAAACTCCTTAGCAATTTGAGATTTTTCAGAGGGCGTACAATTAGGCAACATGGTTTCAATAAATTCATCGCCAGGAATCCCTGTAATATGTTCTTCAATAAGGGTGTCATTATACACAAGGAAATTCAAGTTATGGGGCGACAGCATATGTTCAAGCTCCAAACCATAGATTCGTGAAGCATCTGCCTTTTTAACGTAAAAATATGCATAATTATCATTGAGTACATTTCTGATTTTTATGCGAAATGGTTTTGAATTCCCAAACGTACAATAGTCAATGGCATCCACATTTAAAAACGGAATGGTCTTTTCATTTCCGTCAGAGTGCAAGGTCGTATATACTTTCTTGAGGCATAAGTCTATTTCTTGACGGTCAAACTCGCTATAATACGTTCGGACCCAAAGCGTATCTTTATCATTTTTATCATAAACCACAACAGAACCTTGAAAACGAAGTAAATCATCATAAAAAATAGGCAATCGAATCTTACGATTATATTCACTTAAATACGTCTTAAGTGCAGAGCTCACAGGGTAAGATGGTTTTTTAAGTGATATTTTTAAATCATCTTTCATAAAAAATAAAATTTCGGACAGGCTTGGCTCATCGTTTAACTTGAAACCAAAATTAAGTTTTATTTTTTAACTTGTAACAAAATTGACAATATCTCGTCTAAATTTATAGTAACTAACCAAATTATAACCCATTGGAATCGATTCTTAAAATTTCAAATCTTACCAAAAAATTCGGACTTCTTACAGCTGTCAGTGATCTATCCTTTAGTATAGAAAAAGGAAATATCTACGGGATCTTAGGACCCAATGGAAGTGGAAAATCTACTACTTTAGGAATTATTTTAAACGTTGTTAATAAAACGTCTGGAAATTTCTCTTGGTTTGGTGGTTCAATGACAACGCATCAAGCACTCAAAAAAGTGGGAGCCATTATTGAACACCCCAATTTTTATCCGTACATGACTGCATATCAAAACCTCAAATTGGTTTGTAAAATTAAAGAAATCCCCTACGAAACTATAAATAAGACGTTAGAAATCGTTGGGCTTATAGATCGGAAAGATAGCAAATTTAGTGCCTTTTCTTTAGGGATGAAACAACGTTTAGCAATTGCCTCGGCACTTCTCAATGACCCAGAAATATTAATTTTAGACGAGCCTACAAATGGTTTAGACCCACAAGGGATTCATCAAATTAGAGAAATTATAAAATCAATCGCCCAAAACGGAACTACAATTTTACTAGCTTCACATCTCTTAGATGAAGTTGAAAAAGTGTGTACGCATGTGGTGGTTTTAAGAAAAGGAGTCAATCTTTTTTCTGGTCGCGTTGATGAATTAATTTCTAGTCATGGATTTTTTGAATTAAAAACAACTCAAAAAGAAGACTTGATGTCACTTCTTGAAGCTCACCCCAATTTTTCACATACAAAAGTAGAAACTGATTTAATCACTGCATTTCTGGAACACCCAATGGAAGCTGAAGAATTTAATCGACTCCTGTTTAAAAACGGAATCGTTTTGAGCCATTTAGTAAAACGAAAAGAAAGCCTTGAAGAACAATTTTTACAATTAACTGACAACCAATGAGACGATTACTCAATTTAGAACTTCAGAAACTATTGCTCAACAAAACGAGTAAAATATTAATATTTATTTCATTTATTTTACCGCTTTGTGTGATTCTGTTATCCGCACTAAAGATCAATGTCTTTGGTTTTTTTACTCTCGAACTCGGAGAATTAGGAATTTTTAATTTTCCAATTGTATGGCATATCACTACTTTTTTTGTATCCTTGTTTAAATTCTTTTTTGCCATCGTAGTTGTATCTATGATTGGGAACGAATACAGTAATAAAACACTCAAACAAAACCTCATCGATGGGCTTAGTAAAAAGGAATTTATCTTGTCTAAATTCTATGTCATTGTTTTTTTCTCGTTTGTTTCAACCATCATTATTTTTATCATCTCTTTGACTCTTGGTCTTATATATTCGAGTTACAATGAATTTCACATTATAATCCAACAAATGGAGTTTCTACTCGCCTATTTTGTAAAACTAGTAGGGTTCTTTTCGTTCTGTTTATTTTTAGGGGTTCAAGCCAAACGCTCTGCTTTTGCGTTAGCGTTCTTATTGGTCGATTTGATATTAGAGTGGATTATTTTAGGTATTATCACTTGGAAAGAAAGTTATGAAATCGCTCAAAAAGTGCAAAACTTTTTCCCTTTAACTTCAATGTCTAACCTTATCAAGCAACCATTTCAGCGCGTTGCCATGACCAAATTTCCATCCAACTCAGACATTGCCTATGACTATGCAGTCCATTTAGACACGGTCATAATCGTTATTTGTTGGACAATTTTATTTATATTTTTATGTTATAAGCTATTAAAAAGGAGAGATTTATAGTATATTTCAAATCATAATTTAAATGTTTGTTTTTTGATGTACATTAAAAAACGTTCCAATTATTTTTGATGAAACATAGTACAATTTTTGTTTTTTTATTAATAAGCGGTTCCCTTTTTTCACAAGGGGAAGCTTCGCATTGGTATTTTGGAAATGGAGCAGGATTAACCTTTGATGTCGACTCGGAATCCGTTACAAGCACGAATGCAGCAACGTCAACAATAAATACAGCCGAGGGCTGTTCGTCAATTTCAGATTTCAATGGAAATTTGCTGTTTTACTCTGATGGTCGAAATGTTTGGGATAAAAATCACCAAATCATGCCTAATGCGAATTACAGGGCTGGCAGCGGTTTATTGGGAGATCCCTCAAGTACTTCCTCTGCATTGATTGTTCCAAGACCGGGCAACCCAGATCACTACTATGTATTCACCGTTGATGAACCGCATCACAACAATGCATGGGCGTTTCCAAACCAAGGCCCCGCCAATCGCGATGGGACCCCCTTATCTTCGTATAGTGAAGGTGTAAGCTATACAATTCCTTCTGAGGATGACGGTTATAATAATGGTTTAAATTACTCACTTTTAGATTTAACTCTCAATAGTGGGAATGGCGATATCGATGCCACTGAAAAAAACCTTCACTTATTAACGTATGATCCGAGTGACCCAGATCAAGAGGCCTTCAAATGTTCTGAGAAAATCACAGCTGTAAAACATAACGATGGACAATCGTATTGGGTTTTAAGTCACTTTATGGATGTGTTCTATGCCTTTCGTGTCAATGCTAGTGGCGTGAACACCACCCCAGTGACCACTCAAATCACCCCCAACATATCAATCAATGGTTACCGTCGAAACGCCATTGGATACATGAAATCCTCCCCTGACGGCACTAAACTTGTTATCTCTCACACTGAGCAAGGAACTAGCCAAGGGGAAGACGCAAATAACACTGGAAGTATATGGATCTATGACTTTGATGATGCTACTGGAACGGTTAGTAACCCAGTGAACATTATAAATAATACAGATGTGTATGGTACGGCATTTTCTCCAGATTCCAGTAAGCTCTATACAACTGGGTCAAACTCGGTGTTACAATTTGATTTAGAAGCTACTGATGTTCCTGTGACGAGGACTAGCATCTATACTGGAAGTAGATTTATAGCTGCTATTCAACTCGCTCCAAATGGTAAAATATATGCCGTAAACACTGCTAATAACGTCACCCTAGACGTTATTAATAGCCCCAATGAATTAGGAGCGTTGTGCGATTATAATGCTTCTGGACAGTCGTTAGCTAAAGGCACATATACAAGGCTTGGCTTACCACCTTTTATTCAATCATTTTTCTTAGCAAAAATTGAAGTTGAAAACTTATGTTTTGGTGAGGTCGTTAAGTTTACTATTGATAGTTCTGAAACTTATGATCGTATTTCATGGGATTTTGGCGACGGAAGTAGTCCATCGACGGCAGACAGTCCAACACATACCTATTCTTCTGCTGGAAATTATACCGTCATGGTCACGCTTCAAATTGGTATCACTACAAAAACATTTTCAAAAACGTTCACAGTAACTCAAACTCCAGACGCCATCAATGTGTCTTTGGTCCAGTGTGATGAAGATGGTGTTTATGACGGAAAAACACTGTTTAATTTAAACCAGGTCTACGATAAAGTTACAAATAATTTCACGGATCGTAATCTGAAATTCTACCAAAATAGAATGGATGCTGAAATGGACGCCTCAAACAACATTAGTGGTGAAGCCTATGTAAATAGTGTAAATCCAGAGCAACTCTACGTTCAGGTTTTAAACATACAAACTGGATGCTATAGTGTGGCTGAATTGATTTTAAAAGTCGGAGCAACTACCGGAAATGATGCGACATTAGAGCTCTGTGATACAGATGGGACTGTAGATGGGGAAATTAGTTTCAACCTTAGAGATGCCGATGCTTTAATTCTGAAGGGGTTACCATCCAGTTCAAAGTTAAATTATTATGTAGAATACCAAGATGTGCTTTTAGAAACAAATGCACTCTCGAATAATTTCACGAACACCATTGCCTACAATCAAACCATTTTTGCACGAATTGAAAATGACAATGATTGTTACGGTATCAATCAATTAAAATTGGTGGTGCATTCGCTGCCAGAAATCACACCCAATGACGAGAATCTCTATTGTTTAAATACGTATCCAAACCGAATTACAATTGATGGGGGAGTCCTAACTGGACCTGTAAACAACTTCAATTACGAATGGTCAACAGGCGAAAAAACAGCCTCTATTAAAATCAACGAAATAGGATCATATTCCGTGACAATTTCTAATAGCAACGGCTGTTCAAAAATCAGAACGGTGAACGTGATTCCTTCAAATAGTGCAACGATAGAATCCATCACTATTATTGACCCGTCAGAAAATAATACCGTCACTGTTTTGGTTTCTGGAGAAGGCGATTATGAGTATTCATTAGATTCTGAGTTTTCAGGCTATCAAAATTCAACTATTTTCATGAATGTTAGTCCTGGGCTACATACGGTATTTGTTAGAGATAAAAACAATTGTGGCGTCATAAATGCCCCTATTTCTGTCATTGGGTTCCCAAAGTTTTTCACCCCAAATGGCGATGGATTTAATGATCGTTGGCATGTTTCTGGAATCGGAACCTCAACTCAGATGGATAGCGATGTTTATATTTTTGATCGTTTTGGTAAACTGCTCATAAAATTAAACGCTTTAGAGGATGGCTGGAATGGCACCTACAATGGCTCCAACGTTTCAGCCTCCGACTATTGGTTCTATGTGAAACTTCAAGATGGAAGAGATTTTAAAGGGCATTTTTCGCTAAAGCGTTAATTATTACTAAAGATTTCAATGTGTGCTTTGCTCTAGTACTTACTTTGCCTTAGCTTTGCTAAATGCAATTTAAGCTTACATCCGAATTTAAACCCACAGGCGATCAACCTACAGCTATTAATCAATTAGTAGCTGGAATTGAAGCCAATGAAAAATACCAAACACTGTTGGGGGTTACAGGTTCAGGGAAAACCTTTACGGTGGCAAATGTCATTCAAGAAGTACAGCGTCCAACCTTAGTCCTAGCACATAATAAAACACTTGCCGCCCAACTGTACTCGGAATTTAAGCAGTTTTTCCCTGAAAATGCAGTCGAATATTTCGTTTCCTACTACGATTATTATCAACCAGAAGCTTATATCCCGGTCTCAGGAACGTATATTGAAAAAGATTTATCCATCAATGAAGAAATTGAAAAACTACGATTAAGCACCACTTCTTCCCTATTATCGGGCCGAAGAGATGTGATTGTAATTGCCTCCGTTTCTTGTTTGTACGGAATTGGAAATCCTGCCGAGTTTCAAAAAAATGTCATAAGTCTAAAAGCGAATGAAGTCATTTCCAGAACCGCCTTATTACATAAACTCGTTCAAAGTTTATATTCAAGGACTGAAGGTGAGTTTAACCATGGAAATTTCAGAATCAAAGGCGATACAGTGGATGTATTTCCTAGTTATGCCGATTACGGATTTAGAATCCACTTTTTTGGCGATGAAATTGAAGCCATTGAAGCGTTTGACATCAACACTAATAAAGTCATCGAAGTTTATGAAAGTGTGACTATTTATCCTGCAAACATGTTTGTGACCTCTCCAGATATTTTACAGAATGCGATCAAAGATATTCAAGATGATTTGGTTCTACAACACGATTATTTCAAAGAAATTGGGAAACACTTAGAAGCCAAACGTTTAAAAGAACGTACCGAATTTGATTTAGAAATGATTCGAGAACTGGGGTATTGTTCTGGAATCGAAAATTATTCGCGGTATTTAGATGGTCGAGCACCTGGCACACGCCCATTTTGCCTGCTTGATTATTTCCCAAGTGATTCCTTAATGGTGATAGACGAAAGTCATGTCACGATTTCACAAGTTCATGCCATGTATGGCGGAGATCGAAGTCGTAAAGAAAATTTGGTTGAATATGGCTTTCGACTGCCTGCAGCTATGGACAACCGGCCGCTGAAATTTGAAGAATTTGAAAGTCTTCAAAACCAAGTATTGTATGTGAGTGCGACCCCAGCAGATTATGAACTCGAAAAATCGGATGGCGTTTTCGTAGAGCAAGTCATTCGTCCAACGGGACTTTTAGATCCGATAATCGAAGTGCGACCGAGTTTGAATCAAATTGATGATTTGATTGAAGAAATTCAACAACGGGTCGAAAAAGACGAACGTACTTTGGTCACTACCCTTACCAAACGAATGGCCGAAGAGCTGACTAAATACCTCGCACGGATTCAAATCAGATGTCGTTACATACACAGTGATGTAGATACCTTGGAACGGGTAGAAATTATGCAAGATTTACGTAAGGGTATTTTTGATGTCCTTGTCGGAGTTAACCTTCTGCGGGAAGGCTTGGACCTACCTGAAGTGTCCTTAGTCGTCATTTTAGATGCGGATAAAGAGGGCTTTTTACGATCGGCGCGTTCACTAACACAAACCGTAGGACGTGCAGCTAGGCACCTTGATGGGCGTGCCATAATGTATGCCGATAAAATTACGAAAAGCATGCAAAAAACCATAGACGAAACCACCTACCGTCGCGAAAAGCAAATCGCCTACAACACAAAACACAACTTAAAACCCAAAGCACTGAATAAAAGTCTAAATAATGCACTGACTAAAAACTCAGTGAGTAGTTATTATTATGAACAAGAGGCGATGAAGGCCGCTGAACCTGAAAACGCCTACTTGGCAGCCCCGGAATTAGAACAAAAAATTAGAGACACTCGAAAACTGATGGAATCGGCTGCTAAAGATTTAGATTTCTTGCATGCAGCAAAATTTCGAGACCAGATTAAAGACTATCAAAAAAAGTTAGACGCTTTGAAGGTCTAAACTTTATTTGTTCTAAGCTCCAAATTTGTGATGTATTTACACCTGGCTGTGTATAAGTTTTTCCAAAAGGTGTTAAAAAGTAATACTAAAACGGATATTCTGGTCTTTTTTAATACTTTTATACAACCCAACAAACAAATCATTTTAAGTGATGAAAAAAGCATTGGTAATTTCTGGAGGTGGAAGCAAAGGCGCATTTGCAGGCGGCGTTGCACAATATCTAATGGAAAATCAAGGGAAGGAATACGATTTGTTTTTGGGCACTTCTACAGGCAGTTTAATGGTCTCTCATTTAGCTTTGGGCATGTTGGATGAACTAAAAGAACTTTATACAAATGTAAATCAGAAAACCATTTTTAGTAACAATCCTTTTAAAATTAAAAAAGTTGATGGCGAAAAAGTGGTGAGTATTCGGCATTTAAATACACTTTGGAATTTTTTAAACGGAAGAAAAACTTTTGGTGAAAGCAAAAATTTAAGACGCTTAATTAAAACAAAAATTACCAAAGAAATGTATGCGAAAATTAGAGGTGAAAACAAAGAAGTGGTCGTTACCGTCTCTAACTTAACAGTCAATCAGGTTGAATATAAATCAATTCAAGAGTGTACCTATGATGATTTTTGCGATTGGATTTGGGGCTCTTGCAACTATATCCCATTTATGAGTTTGTTAGAAAAAAATAATTATCAATATGCCGATGGAGGTTTTGGTTCTTTAGTCCCAATTCGAGAAGCCATTTTAAGAGGCGCCACAGAAATAGATGCCATTATTCTAGAAACAGAGGTAACTCAATTTAATAAATTACCTGCTAAAAATCCGTTTTCTTTACTATTTGACGTGTTCGATTTTATGCTAACCCACGTAGAAAAACATAATATTACGATTGGTAAACTCGCTGCCAACAATAAAAATGTAAAGCTTAATTTATATTATACACCAACCGTTTTAACAACAAATTCATTAGTATTTGATAAAAAATTGATGCAAAAATGGTGGAAATCTGGTTTTAAATATGCGATGTCTAAGCAAGAAAAAATTATGAGTGAATTTAGACCAGATGTGTTAACGGATAAAGAAATAGAAGAAAATTTATAAAAAGAACTTTGGGGTGCTTTAAAATCTCCGTTAAGAAAAACGTTACGATTTTGAGTCTTTTAATTTCCCTACGCCCATAACATCATTCAGTTTTTTTTAATGTCTCTTTAGTAAAACCTGAATCTATATCATAAATCAAAAGCCCTTCGTCTGTATCACTCATTTGCCCTATCAAGTCTCCTTTTTGATTCCATATTGAAGTTTTCCCAGCGGATTCACTTCCTCCAGAGAACCCGACAAAATTTGACATTAAAACTATTATTTTATATTTTTTTGCCAAGCTAGATAACCCCTTTAGTTTCTTGTGAATGCCTGACTTATTGGTCATCACTGCGGCGACATAAATCGTTGCAGATTGAGAAATTGCAGCCTCACTATGATCCGCTACCGTGGATTCATAACAAATAGCTGGGGCAATTTTATGATTCTCTAATTGGATAAAACAGATTTCACTTCCTTTTTCAAAATACTGTTCTTCTCCTTTGTATAAATACTGTTTAGAATAGGTCAAACGATTTTTATGAGGTTGAAATAGGACCATACTTACCAAAGGTTTTGAGGTTCCTTTAGTGGGTGCACCAAGTCCAATCGTGATATTATTAGAGTCACTAATTTTTTGAAAGACATCAAACCGTTTATCATTTTGATCGGTCGCTAATGACTTTGCCAGATCTGCTTCATAGCCTGTGATTGATAGTTCAGGAAAAAAAAGTGCTGAAACTTGCGCTTCAATGGCCAATTCGATAAGTTTTAAATGAGCCGTTATATTTTTTCCTATATCCCCTTTGAAAGGTTTGATTTGTGCAACACTTATTTTCATGGCGGTAGAGGGTTTGGGACGTTAATACAGTAGCAATGTATTAAAAATAATTTATAAAAAAAATCCAGAGCGTTGGCTCTGGATTTTAATCTTGTAAGTATCTATCCCCAAAAAATGGAGTCTCTAAACTTATGCTAAAACAGCTTGTACTTTATCGGCTGCTTCTTGAAATTCAACGGCACTTTGAACGTCTAATCCAGAGTTGTCAATCAGTTTTTTAGCGATATCGGCATTGGTTCCTTGTAAACGTACAATGATTGGTACATTAATGGTTCCCATGTTTTTATACGCATCGATGACCCCTTGCGCCACACGATCACAACGTACAATTCCACCAAAAATATTGATCAAAATTGCTTTTACTTCTGGGTCTTTTAAGATAATTTGAAAGGCTGCTTCTACACGAGCGGCATCAGCTGTGCCTCCAACATCTAAAAAGTTAGCCGGCTCACCCCCTGCTTGTTTGATTAAATCCATCGTCGCCATTGCCAAGCCTGCTCCGTTTACCATACAGCCAACGTTGCCTTCTAAATCTACGTAATTAAGACCTAAAGCACCTGCTTCAACTTCAATCGGATTTTCTTCGCGAATGTCTCTTAATTCTAAATAATCTTTATGTCTAAATAAGGCATTATCGTCAATGGTTACTTTTGCATCGACCGCTAATATTTTATTATCACTTGTTTTTAATACTGGGTTGATTTCAAATAAAGACGCATCCGATTT
>ENA-UZWV01003251-UZWV01003251.1-metagenome-genome-assembly--contig:-Day-3-1m-contig-3251_pt1 | contig 13738 bp, 13 predicted proteins | sample MGYA00260342_ERZ794902 | MGnify/ENA metagenome assembly ERZ794902
CCTTGAGCGCCTGAATTAGGTTGAAGGGATGTTCCAGCAAAGCCAGTAATTTCTGTCAATTGATTTTCTAGTTCTGTAAGGACAGTTCGGTAACCTTCAACTTGGTTTAGAGGAGCGAATGGATGTATGTTGCACCAGTTGGGCCAGCTAAGGGGTAACATTTCTGCTGCAGCATTTAGCTTCATTGTACAAGATCCCAATGAAATCATAGAAAAATTCAAAGCAAGATCTTTACGTTCTAGTCGTTTAATGTAACGCATCAGTTCAGTCTCAGAATGATAAGAGTTAAAAATGACATTTGATAAAAAGCTAGAAACTCGTTTTGACGAATCCGGAATTTTATTTTGTGTATTAATTGATTTAATACTTGTTTTAGTCTTATTGTGAGCCTCACAAAAAATTGAAAGTATAGTATTAAGGTCAGAAAGAGTTGTTGTTTCATTTATGGAAATTGAAACGGTCGTTTCGTTTGGATAATGGAAGTTGACTTCTTTTTGTTCTGCTATAATTTTTATTTTCGTAGTGTCTGAAACTAATATTTGAATTGTATCAAAAAAGTTTTGATGAACAAGCTTAAGTTCTAATGTTTCTAAAGCCTCTGCCAAAAGTGTAGTGTGGTTATGCACTTTACGGGCAATGTATTTGAGGCCCTCAGGTCCATGATAAACCGCATACATTCCTGCCATTACAGCTAACAATACTTGTGCAGTACAAATATTGGATGTTGCACGGTCTCTTTTAATATGTTGCTCACGAGTTTGCAGAGCCATTCGCATGGCACGATTCCCATCCATATCTTTTGTAACTCCAATAATCCTTCCAGGAATATATCTCTTATAGACTTCTTTAGTTGCAAAGTAAGCTGCGTGTGGTCCGCCATAACCCATTGGAATTCCAAATCTTTGAGTGGTTCCAACTACTACATCAGCACCAAGTTTTCCTGGAGCTTCTAATGACACTAGGGCGAGAATATCTGCTGCAACAGCTACTTTAATCTCATTATGATTTGACTCAGAGATAAAGCTTTTTAAGTTCATGATAAATCCAGACTTTCCAGGGTACTGAACTAGGGCACCAAAAAAATCAGAAGAAAAGTCAAATTCTTTAGCGGGTCCAATAATAAGCTTAATGCCAATTGGAATTGCTCTAGTTTTTAATACAGATAGCGTCTGTGGCAAGACATCGTCAGAAACAAAAAATTTGACAATTCCTGATTTTACTTTTGATTTTGGCCTTACAGCGTACAACAAGGCCATGGCTTCAGCAGCTGCAGTACTTTCGTCCAGAAGCGAGGCGTTTGCTAATTCCATTCCGGTAAGATCTGTTACCATTGTTTGGTAATTTAGGAGTGCCTCAAGGCGGCCTTGAGCAATTTCAGCTTGGTAAGGCGTGTAGGCAGTATACCATCCTGGATTTTCTAAAATATTTCGTTGAATAACTGCAGGAAGGTTTGAAGGATGATATCCCATCCCAATAAAAGATTTGAAAACTTTATTTTTAGAAGCTAAANNGGAGCTTCAAGTTTCAAGGGCGAATGAAGTCTAATATTTTTAGGAATAGTCTGGTCAATTAATTCGTTCATAGAATTCACTCCGATGGCGTCAAGCATTTCTTTACGTTGCTCTTTTCTAGGGCCAATATGTCTCAAAGAGAATGAGTCAGTTTTCATTGTAAAATATTAAAATTATATAAAGCAAAATTAAGTAATTTAACAACGATTTAATTTATACAAATTGAAAGTTATCAAACAATTATTAGGGTTATTAACAGTTTGATTACTTTTGTAAGATGACTCTTTTGAAACGTTTAATCGACTTCTACATAAATAGCAGTATCCATGTTGCTTTAGCTGTACTCTCTTTTTGTTTTTTAACAGCGATTGAATTGGATTTAAAGTTATCTGTCTATTTTTATATATCGGTATTTTGCGCCTCTGTTTCAGGATATAATTTTGTTAAGTATTTTGGCTTAGCTAAGTTTTATTACCGAGCACTTACCAATAAATTAAAATATATTCAGTTGGTATCTTTAATAAATATTATTGGCTTTTTATATTCGTTCTCATTTCTTCAAACCCAAAGTCAATTACTTTTATTTTTTTTGGGGCTCATAACTTTTTTGTATGCCATACCATTAGGAATTAAAACACCAATAAACTTAAGATCAATTGGGGGTATTAAGATTTATGTCATTGCAATTGTTTGGGCTGGGACTTCTGTTTTTTTACCACTTTTAGAAACTCGTAGTGTATTGTTGTTAGACCACCTTTGGATTATATTTCAGCGGATATTAGTACTTATTGTGTTAATGCTTCCTTTTGAAATACGTGACTTAGAATTGGATGAAGCCTACTTATCTACTATCCCCCAACAAGTTGGAATCCATAAAACTAAATTAATTGGCTATGCCTTGTTGATAGACATATTTATTTTAGAGATTTTAAAACATAAAACAAATAGAGAATCTACTCTAGTATTATTTTTTACCATTGCAGTTTTAGCTGTCTTATTATTTATGAGTACAAAAGGAAGAAGCCGTTATTTCACTTCTTTAATAGTAGAATCTGTCCCAATAATAGCACTAATTTTTTTAATATTCCTATTAAATTAATTAAGCAAACCAGAGCGTCTGAGCAAGGCATCTACTTTTGGTTTTTGACCACGAAACTTAATATATAACTCTAAGGGATCTTCTGTGCCTCCTTTACTTAATATAAACTCTTTAAAATTATTTGATATTTTCGAGTCAAAAATGTTATTTTCTTTAAAATATTGAAAGGCATCAGCATCTAAAACTTCAGCCCATTTATAGCTGTAATAACCTGATGAGTAACCTCCTTGGAAAATATGAGAGAAAGCTGTTGACATACAGTTTTGTTCAATATCTGGAAAAAGTTGAGTTTGTTTAAAAGCTACTTTTTCTTGTTTTTTTACATTTGTTATTGGGCTCGGATCAGTTCCATGCCAAGACATGTCAAGCAGCCCAAAGCTTAGTTGTCTTAGTGTTTGCATTCCTTGCTGAAATGTTGAGGCTGATTTGATTTTATCGATTAAATCCATAGGGATAAGTTCTCCTGTTTTGTAGTGTTTTGCAAAAAGCGCTAGTGCTTCTTTTTCATAACACCAGTTTTCCATAATTTGACTGGGCAGTTCAACAAAATCCCATGCTACGTTGGTGCCTGACAAGCTTGGATATGTTGTGTTTGCTAGCATTCCATGCAATGCATGTCCAAATTCATGAAAAAGAGTAGTGACTTCGTTGAAAGTCAGCAAAGACGGTTTAGTTTTTGTTGGTTTTGTAAAATTACAAACTATTGAAACGTGTGGTCTTTCTTGTATTCCGTTCTTGATGTATTGGGGCTTGAAAGAGGTCATCCAAGCGCCGTTACGCTTTCCTTTTCTAGGAAAAAAATCAGTATAAAAAATAGCCACTAGATTTTGCTCTAAGTCAACAACCTTATAAGTTAGCACCTCTCTGTGATAGGTGTCAATATCATTTGTTTTTATAAAGCTTAAACCAAATAGTTTATGAGCCACCTTAAAAGCACCTTCAATAACGTTTTCTAGTTTAAAATATGGCTTTAATTGTTCTTCATTAAACTTAAAATACTCTTGTTTTAATTTCTCTGAGTAATAAGCACTGTCCCATTTTTCCAAATGATTTATTCCATCTGTTCTTATTGCAAAGTTTTGCAACTCTTGAAATTCCTTTTTAGCAATAGGCAACGCTTTTTCTAGAAAATCTTCCAAAAAGTTACAAACGTTTTTAGGTGTTTTGGCCATACGTTCTTCTAACACAAAATGAGCATGCGTTTGATAGCCTAAAAGTTTTGCTCTTTTAAAGCGCAAATTAGTTATTTTCAGAACAATTTCTTGATTATCTAATTTATCATTTTGAAAGCCTTTTCTTCCAAAAGCTAATGCAAGATCTTTTCGTAAGGCTCTATTTTTAGCATAGGTCATAAAAGGAATATAGCTTGGATAGTCTAAAGTGATAAGCCAACCTATTTTATTTTTTTCTACAGCGGTTTGTTTGGCAGCTTCAATGACTCCTTCTGGCAGTCCGTCAAGGTCCGATCTATTTGTAATTAAAAGCTCATATCGATTGGTTTCTGCTAAAATATTTTCCCCAAAAATTAGTTTTAATTTACTTAGCTCTTTGTCAATCTCTCTAAGTATTTCCTTATCCTCATCGTTGAGGTTGGCTCCATTTCTAGAAAATTCTTTATATTTTTTTTCTAAGAGTGTTTTTTGCTCTATGGATAAATTTAACGCTTCCTTAGAGCTATAGACTGATTTAATACGTTCAAAAAGTAGACTGTTTAAAGCTACATCGTTAGAGAAATTTGATAACAGTGGTGAAACTTCTTGAGCGATTTTTTGTATGCTTTGGTTTGTTTCAGCGGCATTTAAATTGAAGAAGATACTGGAAATTCGATCTAATGATTCACCAGCATAGTCTAAGGCTTCAATAGTATTTTTGAAAGTGGGAGTTTCTTTTGAGTCTGTTATTTTGGCAATTTCAATATTAGCAATCTCAATAGCTTTTACGAATGCAGGTAAAAAGTCTTCAGTTTTGATGTTTGAAAATGGCGCCGTATTGTATGGCGTTTCAAAACGCTTATTTAATAAACTCATATAAATTATTTGGGATGGAGCGTTTATCTATTTATTTTCTTTGAAGCTTCTAGTACTTTTGTTTTCAAACCTTTTTTGTAAACTAGAACTTTATCAAGCACACATTTGTCAGAGGCTCCAATAATTTGTGCAGCCAGTATTCCAGCATTTTTAGCTCCGTTTAATGCTACCGTCGCAACAGGAACTCCACCTGGCATTTGTAATATTGAAAGGATTGAATCCCATCCATCAATTGAATTACTAGATTTTATAGGAACTCCAATCACAGGTAATGGACTTAATGCGGCAATCATTCCGGGTAAATGAGCTGCTCCTCCAGCACCAGCTATAATCACTTTTAGTCCACGCCCATGTGCTTTTGTTCCATATTCAAGTAATTTTTCAGGTGTTCGATGAGCAGAAACAATATCAATTTCTATTTGAATATCAAAACCTTTTAATATTGTAATTGCTTCTTTCATGACAGGCATATCACTGTCGCTTCCCATAATAATCCCTACTTGTATCATATTATTTACTTATTACTTTAATTGACTTTTTAACTTCTTCTGCTATTGCTCTTGCGCTTTCAATGTTAGAATGGACAACAGTAACATGACCCATTTTTCTGAATGGACGTGTTTCTGTTTTGCCATAAATATGAGGGGTTACTCCGCCCATTTCCATTATTTTCTCGATATTTTCATAAACGACTTCTCCTTTATGATTCTCAGCTCCCACCAAATTAACCATAACACCGCTTAACTTATTCTCGGTACTACCTAAGGGCATTCCTAGGATAGCTCTCAGGTGCTGTTCAAATTGAGAAGTATAACTAGTTTCTATTGTCTGGTGTCCTGAGTTGTGAGGCCTTGGAGCTACTTCGTTTATTAGTATTTCATCGTCATGAGTTAAAAACAGTTCTACAGCTAAGATTCCAACATGGTTAAATGCTGCGGAAGCTTTAAGTGCCACTTGTTTTGCCTTATTTGCTATCTTTTCAGAAATTCTTGCAGGACATAGTACATATTCAACTTGATTAGCCTCGGGGTGAAATTCCATTTCTACTACGGGATATGCTTTTATTTCTCCTTGTATATTTCTAGAAACAATTACGGAAAGTTCAGTTTTGAAAGGTACAAAATCCTCGGTTATACATTCCACATTGGGTAAATCTTGAAGGTCTTGTTTTGAGCGAACGACTTTAACTCCATTTCCGTCATATCCGAATTCAGCACTTTTCCACACAAAAGGAAAGGCAATACTACTGTGATCAATAGCTAAATTAATTTCCTCAGTATGAGCAAATCGCTGAAAAGCAGCCGTTGGTAAATTATGATCAATGTAAAGCAGTTTTTGTGTTGCTTTATTTTGAATCTTTTCAAGTGTTTCTGAAGATGGATAAACCTTAACACCTTTTTTTTCAAGCGCTTTAAGTGCTTCGATGTTTACATTTTCTATTTCAAAAGTAAGTGTATCTACTTTTTTTCCAAAATTGTATACAGTATTGTAGTCCATTAAGTCTCCTTGAACAAACTCATTACAAGCCAGCTTACTAGGTGCTTCAGCACTGGGGTCTAAAACACAGGTGTGAATATCGAATTTCCGAGTGGTATAGAGTAACATTTTCCCGAGTTGACCACCACCTAAAATACCAAGTTTGAAGTTTGATGAAAAACACTTCATTGTATGATTTTATATAATGTATTACAAAAATACACTTAAAATTGAAATCGACCACTAAAATCCACTACCAAAACGAATCAGAACCTTTGTAATTGATTATCTTTACTCCTTAAATTTGTTTACAAATATTCGAAATATTAATATGTAATTGATAAAAGTTAAAATATAAATGAAAAATCTAGTATTATTTGGCCCACCTGGTGCCGGCAAAGGAACCCAAGCTACTTTTCTAAAAGACACTTATAATTTAATTCATATTTCGACTGGTGATGTATTTCGATATAACATTAAAAATGAGACTGATTTAGGAATTTTAGCTAAGTCCTTTATGGACAAAGGTGAGTTAGTTCCAGACCAAGTAACTATAGATATGCTAAATGCTGAGGTGGCAAAAAATCTAGACTCTAACGGATTTATATTTGATGGATTTCCAAGAAACACTTTACAAGCGGATGCTTTAGACAATTTGCTTAAGTCGCATAAAACAGAGGTAAGTGCCATGATTGCTCTGGAAGTTGATGATGAAGTTTTAGTAAAGCGACTGCTTAAGCGAGGAGAAACAAGTGGAAGACCAGACGATGCTAATGAGGGAGTTGTCAGAAATAGAATTAAAATATATTACAGACAAACAGCTATACTAAAGAACTATTACTTTGATATGAGTAAGTATTATGGTGTGAATGGTGTGGGATCTGTAGAAGATATAACAGAAAGGTTAAAAGCTGTTATTAATAATCTGTAAGTTAAATACTTTTAAATGACAGAAGGAAATTTTGTTGATTATATAAAAATGTTTGCCTGTTCTGGAAATGGGGGAAAAGGATCGGTACACCTTCATCGTGAAAAATTTATTACCAAAGGCGGCCCTGACGGTGGTGACGGTGGACGTGGTGGTCACATAATTGTAAGAGGTTGTGATCATCAATGGACTCTTCATCACTTAAAGTTTAAGCGTCATTTTAGAGCAGGCCATGGTGAACACGGAAGTAAAAGTCGAAGTACTGGCGCTGACGGTTTGGATGTATATATTGATGTACCCTTAGGATCTGTTGTAAGAAACACTGATACAAATGAAATTCTTTTTGAAATCACCAAAAACAATGAAGAGGTTATTCTTTGCGAAGGGGGTAAAGGAGGTTTAGGGAATTGGCATTTCAGATCATCAACAAACCAGACACCTCGTTATGCTCAGCCAGGATTACCAATGGAAGAGAAATACGTAACAATTGAACTTAAAATTTTAGCCGATGTGGGTTTAGTTGGTTTTCCAAATGCTGGTAAATCAACTCTTCTTTCAGTTGTTACCGCTGCAAAACCTAAAATTGCCGACTATGAATTTACAACATTAAAACCAAACCTAGGGATTGTTGAGTATAGAGATTATCAATCATTTGTAATGGCAGATATTCCTGGTATTATTGAAGGAGCTGCTGAAGGTAAAGGGTTAGGACATTATTTTTTACGCCACATTGAACGAAATTCAATACTTCTATTCTTAATTCCAGCTGATACTGATGATATTAAAAAACAATATGATATCTTACTGGATGAGTTAAGACGATATAATCCAGAAATGTTAGATAAAGAACGTTTGATAGCTATTTCTAAAAGTGATATGCTTGATGATGAATTAAAAGCAGAGATGACGACTTTATTGGATGGAGAGCTTCCTGTTGATTTTATATTTATTTCTTCTGTTGCCCAATCAGGACTGGTTCAACTTAAAGATAGTTTGTGGAACATGTTAAACCCATAATATAAAAAATATTAATTTTGAATTATATTTTTAACCCGTCAGAATCTTAGGAAAGAAATAGATTCATTCTAATTATTTAATAATATAATTTTTCATCAAGCTTTAGTTTATTGCTAAGGGTATAAGCTCATTTTGTATCTTTACTATCTATAAATTTTAGACATGAATGTACATTTTATAGCCATTGGTGGTGCAGCTATGCATAACTTAGCTTTGGCACTCCACAATAAGAGAATGAAAGTGACTGGGAGTGATGACGTTATCTTTGAGCCCTCAAAGTCAAGATTAAATAATTGTGGCCTTTTGCCACTTGATCTTGGTTGGCATCCAGATAAAATCACTAATGAAATTGACGCAGTTGTTCTTGGAATGCATGCTAAAAGAGATAATCCAGAGCTATTGAAAGCCCAGGATCTTGGATTGAAAATATATTCATATCCTGAGTTTTTATATGAGCAATCTAAACACAAAACACGAGTTGTTATTGGAGGAAGCCATGGAAAAACAACTATTACTGCAATGATATTACATGTGCTAAATTACCATAATATTGAAGTGGATTATATGGTTGGAGCACAGTTAGATGGATTTGATGTCATGGTCAAGCTCACAGATGAAGCAGATTTCATTGTGTTAGAAGGCGACGAGTATTTAAGTTCACCCATAGACAGGCGCCCAAAATTTCACCTATATCAGCCTAATATTGCACTTTTAAGCGGTATTGCTTGGGATCATATTAATGTATTTCCAACATTTGAAAATTACCTGGAACAGTTTCAGATTTTTGTTGATAGTATCACTCATGGAGGAAGTATTACTTTTAATTCAGAAGATCAGCATGTTAAAAATATTGTTGAACAAAGTGAAAATCAAGTTCGTAAATTTCCATACTGTACCCCAGAGCATTCAATTGAATCAGGAGTTACATATATTGATACTGAAGAAGGACCTCTCCCTTTAGAAGTATTTGGTGCCCACAATTTAAATAATATTGCTGGTTCAAAATGGATTTGTCAGCAAATGGGTGTAGATGAAGCTGATTTTTATGAAGCAATTTCTAGCTTTTCTGGGGCAAGTAAACGTTTAGAAAAATTAGTATCAAACTCAAAATGTGTTGTATACAAAGACTTCGCACACTCTCCTAGCAAGGTCAAAGCAACAACTGATGCTATTAAAGCACAATACCCTTCACGAAAGCTTGTTGCTTGTTTAGAGTTACACACCTACAGTAGTTTGGATTCTGAATTCCTAAGTCAATATAAGGGAACTTTAGATGCTGCTGATCAAGCAGTTGTTTTTTACTCTCCGCACTCAGTTGAAATAAAGAAATTAAAATCGGTCAGCAAAGAACAAATTGAGTCAGCTTTTAAACGAAATGATTTAATCATATATACAAATGCAGACGATTTCAAGAAATTTATAATTTCCTTAGATTATGATAACAAATCAGTTGTATTGATGAGTTCTGGAAGTTACGGAGGGCTAGATTTTGACACAATAAAGAAACTAATTAACTAGACCAACACCAATACATATTCTTCACACAATAATATGTTTATAAATTAAGTATTCATCTATTTAAAACTAATTAAATAATTATTGATGGTATAACTTTACTTTAGAATTTAAAATTAGCTTAAAAGTTTATTTACTGTTTAATTGTCACATAAATAACTTATTTTAGTTACTATACAAATTGTATCAAATGTTATTGATTTACACTTCTAAAATCACCCCTAGACTTAGATTTGTTTTTAAACAAATCTGTACGCATATTCTAAACATACCTGTTTCTTTTACAACTAAAATTGAAGAGTTTATTGCCCACGAGAATCTAAAATTATCTTATGGTTCTCAACCTCTTGGAAGTGAGTTTTTCGTTAAAAGTAACGGGCTTTTATTTGAACAAGGTTTATCAGATTTAAATTTGAATGTCCAGTCTTGGGGTGATACTAAATGTTTTTTTAGTAGTGGAGAAAAGAGTATGATCCCCTTCGATATATTTTCAGCCTCATTTTATCTATTAAGCCGTTATGAAGAGTACTTACCCCATGTTAAAGATTCATATGGTCGTTTTACAAAGGAAGAAAGCCTAGGCTTTAAACATCAGTTCTTACACCAACCAGTGATTGATATTTGGGCTTATAAATTTCAAGATGTACTAAAAAGTCATTTTCCAAAATACGAATTTAATACTCGTAAATTTTCTTTAAACCCTGTGATTGATGTTCCAGTTGCTTATTATTTTAAAAATAAAGGATTGTTAAGGGTATTAGGAGAGACCTTGTCGGATTTATTTTCATTTCGATTTAAGTTTATTTACGATCGTTTTTCGGTTCTTTTTGGATTTAAAAAAGATCCCTATGACAATTTTAATTGGATTATAAACCGACAAAGAGTTAGTAGTATCAAGTTTAATGTATTTTTTCTAATCGGTGATTTCAATACTTATGACAAAAATAATAGTACTAATAAAAAACAATTTATTTCGTTAATTAAGTCGATTGCAGATTATTGTAATGTTGGAATCAAAGCCTCTTACATGGCTTTAGAGTCCTTAGCAGTTTTAAAATCCGAAAAACGATTAATGGATGGTATTATTAATACAGACACTACAATAGTGCGCTCTTCTTTTTCGAAAATTAACCTACCGTCTACTTATAGAAATTATATAGATTTAGAAATATATTCTGATTACACGATGGGCTATGCCGATACCATAGGGTTTAGAGCAGGTACCTGTACCCCTTTTTTATTTTATGATTTAGATTATGAAATTCAAACGCCTTTGAAGATTTACCCTTATCAATTAATGGATTTCTCGTTGCTANNGCAGTTTCAGAAGTTAAAAAAGTTAACGGCTTGTTTACTTTTGTATTCCATAATTATGCTCTAAGTTCAATTCCAAGATGGGCAGATTTTAAATCTTTATTTAATATTATTTTAGAGACTAACAATGAAATTTCAAAATAAAAAACATATTTTTTTCGATTTAGACCACACTCTTTGGGATTTTGATAAAAACTCGGCTTTAACTTTTGAGAAAATATTTAAAATAAACTCTATTGAAATTAACTTAGATTCTTTTTTAGAAGTTTATGTGCCAATAAATTTTAATTATTGGAAACTTTACAGGGAAAATAAAGTTGAAAAAAGTAATCTAAAATTTGCACGACTTAACGATACCTTTAAAGCTTTACATATTAATTTATCTGCAAGTCTTGTACATAAACTTTCTGATGATTATGTCACACACCTTTCTAATTTTAATCATCTATTCCCTGGTACAATAGAAATTTTAGAGTTTTTAAGTTCGAAGTATAATTTACATATTATAACAAATGGTTTTAAAGAAGCTCAGCAAGCTAAACTGAATCAGTCGAATATTGATCAATATTTTTTGACAGTTACCAACTCAGAGATGGTTGGGGTTAAGAAACCTAATCCAAAAATTTTTCATTTTGCTCTTAAAGCAGCAAATGCAACAATAGAAGATAGTTTAATGATTGGTGACAACCTGGAGGCCGACATAAAAGGGGCTTTGAATATAGGAATGGATGCGATTTGCTTTAATTATCACAATGAGGTCCTGTCATCCAATATTATTGGAATAGATCACTTAATTGAACTAAAAAATTATATATAATTCAAAACATTGCTCACATGAAGCTTACAAATCAAACCTTTATTTGCCTTTTTTTCTTGATTAGTTTATTTTCTTTTTCTCAAGAATCAATTAATACTTTTAAGTATGTATCAGTTCCGGAAAATTATAGTTTTCTAAAATCAAAGGATCAATATCAGCTTAATTCCTTAACTATTTTCCTTTTTGAAAAAAACAACTTTACTGTATTAAATTCATTACAAAATTACCCTTCAGATTTAGCCCAGAATAAGTGTTTATTATTAAATTCTGATATTATTAAAAAAAAGGGGGTTTTCAAAACAAAACTGCAACTGATACTTACAGATTGCCGCGAGAACATCATCTTCACTTCAGATATAGGTCAATCCAAACTAAAGGATTTTAAGAAAGCTTACCAAGAGGCATTAAGGAATGCATTTATTTCTGTTGCTAGTTTAAACTATGATTATAGTGGAAGTCTTAACTCTCCTAAACCTCCGTTACCNNAACTAAGGAGCGTAAACCACCAAAGCCTTATGCTCCAAAGCTGCAAATTGAAGCTCAGCCAAAACTTACTACTACAGTCCCAAATTCTGACACTGAAAATAAAAAAACTATTTTAGGGCTTATAATTAAACCAACTATTTCCGGATATGATTTCATAGACAATACCACCAAAAAAGTCATGTATTCAGTACGGGCTACTATGTTTGAAAATGTCTATATAATAGAAGCACAATCGGGAATAATTTACAAAAGAGGAAATTCTTGGGTAAGAGAATATTACCAACAGAACAAAACTATTATCGAAGCACTAAATACGCTGCCCTAATAGTTGTACTTATCTTTCCAACGTTGCTTTAGAAATGATTGTTGGGTTTGTTCACGCGAATTATTTCCAGGTTTATATATTGTTTTATTCTCCAATTCTTTTGGCATAAACTCTTGTGCTATAAAATTTAGATCAAAGTTGTGGGCATATTTATAATCCTTTCCATAGCCAAGATCCTTCATTAGTTTTGTTGGGGCATTTCTAATTTCCAGTGGTACTGAAAGATTTCCTGTATTTTTTACAATATCTATAGCTGTATTTATAGCCTGATAAGCAGCATTACTTTTTGGAGAACACGCTAGGTAGGTAGCACACTGACTTAATATAATTCGCGCTTCGGGCATTCCTATTGTAGCTACTGACTGAAAGGTGCTTGAAGCTAATACTAGAGCTGTTGGATTAGCATTACCAATATCTTCACTTGCAAGTATGAGTAAACGGCGTGCAATGAATTTCGCGTCTTCTCCGCCTTCTAACATACGCGCCAACCAATAAACCGCTCCGTTAGGATCACTTCCTCTAATGGACTTTATAAACGCTGATATTATATCGTAATGTTGATCACCTGTTTTGTCATACAATACAGTACTATTTTGAATTTTTCTCAGAACCAAATCATTGGTAACTGTAATACTGTCTTCAGATTCAGAGTTAATAATAAGTTCAAAAATATTAAGTAATTTTCGTGCATCTCCACCTGATAAACGCAGCAGAGCTTCGGTTTCTTTAAGTNNTTGGCAACGAGAGAGTAGGGCAGAGATCACTTCAAAACTTGGGTTTTCGGTAGTGGCTCCTATAAGCGTTACCCAGCCTTTTTCAACAGCTTGTAGTAATGAATCTTGTTGAGACTTGCTAAAACGATGAATTTCATCAATAAATAAAATAGGGTTTTTAGTGGTAAAGAGTCCGCCCCCTTGTTTTGCTTTTTCAATAACCTCTCTTACATCTTTTACACCTGAACTAATAGCACTTAATGTATAAAATGGACGTCCTGATTCTTGAGCTATAATTGTAGCAAGCGTTGTTTTTCCAATCCCTGGAGGCCCCCAGAATATCATTGAAGGAATTAGCCCCTGGTTTAAAGCTTGAGTTAATGCTCCTTGCGACCCAATAAGGTGGGATTGACTTATATAGTCGCTTAATTTTTTTGGACGTAAACGTTCTGCTAATGGTGCGTTCATTTTGCAAAATTAAAGTATTTTTTTAAATTGAGGTGACAATAT
>ENA-UZWV01003547-UZWV01003547.1-metagenome-genome-assembly--contig:-Day-3-1m-contig-3547_pt1 | contig 13625 bp, 12 predicted proteins | sample MGYA00260342_ERZ794902 | MGnify/ENA metagenome assembly ERZ794902
CTTTGAGCGTCTTTAATTAAAGCTTTAATATATGCTGGTTTGCTTGGTTCTGGAAGAGGGGTTAACTTGACACCATCCTCCCATGGGTTTCCAAATTTTAATGCATCTACTTTTTTACAAAAGCGCTTGTTGAATTCTTCTGAAATACTTTCGTGAACATATAATATTTTCAAAGCTGTACATCGTTGCCCATTAAATGATAACGTACCAGCAATACACTCATCTACAGCAAGATCTAGATCTGCATCAGGTAATATAATACCTGGATTTTTAGCTTCTAATCCTAAAACTGATCTCAAACGGTTACTTTTAGGATGGCTATTTTGTAATGCATTTGCTGAGCTGCTATGCCCAATTAAAGCTAGGACATCTATCTTCCCTGTTTCCATAATTGGTGTAGCTAGTACACGTCCACGTCCATACAACACGTTTACAACTCCTTTTGGAAAGCTATTTTGAAATGCTTCCAAAAGTGGAGATAATAGTAATACACCAAGTTTAGCTGGCTTAAACACGGTAGTGTTGCCCATAATCAATGCAGGAATTAGTAGAGCAAATGTTTCATTTAAAGGGTAGTTGTAAGGTCCTAAACACAAAACTACTCCAATAGGTCCTCTACGAATGTGCGCATGAACACCTGAATTTTTTTCAAATTTAGCAGAATTACGATCTAATTGTTTGTAGTCGTTTATGGTATCATATATGTAATCAACAGTTCTATCAAATTCTTTTTCTGAGTCAGATAGGTTTTTGCCAATTTCCCACATAAGGTATTTGACAACCTTAGTACGTTTGGTTTTCATTTGATCGGCAAATTTTTCCATGCAAGAGATTCGATCAGCAACTTTCATAGTTGGCCATACCCCTTGACCATTGTTATAAGCTTTTGAGGCTGCATCTAACGCTTCAAGAGCCTGGTCTTTTGTGAGTTCAGGGACACTTCCAAGTAATGTTGGTTGGTAATCTTCAGTTGACGAAATTGTAGAGTATACATCCGTCATTTTTCCAGACCAAGATTTTAACTCCCCATTTACTAGATAGTTTTTTTGTTTAATTAAATCATTAATTTGGTAAGCTTCTGGAACTTTTTGGGAAATCATATAATGGGTTGTTAGTTAGACAATTGTAAAATTAATTAATAATTAACCGAATTAATACTAATGAAACGTTAATCTTATTTTATGTGTGTTAGTTTTTATAAAAAAAAAATCAAAAAAAAATCCCCATTGAAATATGGGGATAATAAACTTTTTTTAGTTATTTTTTTCAATTTCTTTCATTGCTTCTTGAAATTGTATAAAAACATCATCAAACCCTCCTGAAGAATATACGTAAACATTGTAGGTGAGGTATAATAAATTNNTCAAATTCATCGGGATTTTGTGTAGCATCTTTAATTTTGTTACGTGCTATTAGAAATGCAGGCCCAGAAAGTAGAAATCCTAGACCGCCAAAGCAACAGCACAATAATCCAATAATACTCAATACGTAAGTAAGCGTCGTGTTTAATTGTTTTTTCATTTTAATTTAGATAAATAGTTGTTTTATAGTGTAGCTAATTACTATGGTAGTAATTGATAAGATTGAAAGTATATTAATTCCTTTTTTGTAGTCTTTAAATTTATAAAAGCGGGTTACTACTAGGTAGAAGAACAAAATCACTAGTGGGTAAATTGCTGCATACATATAAAAGGCTTCAAGAAAAGAACCTTTGAATATTAAAAATAATGCGCGTTGAAACCCACAGCCCATACAATCATAGCCTAAAAGAGTTTTGCTAAGACAAGGGATCATAAATTCTTCTAACGGCATAGCATTGCATTAAATCAATTTTTCAAATAACGAAAAATATATTCTAAATAAAAAATTGTTTCAATACTTTTCATTAATTCAAAAACTGTAATTTTGAATTGTAAATTATGTTAGATGTTACAAAAGTCTTTATATTTAGTGTGTTTGTTAATTGGTATTTTTTTGGTTTTATTCCAAGAATTTGTAGATAATCCACATGTGTTAATTAGAATATTTGGATTAAGTTTAATAATGTTTGCATTATATAATATAACTAAAAGAATAGGGAATTATCCAAAAAATGATTCATTTGTTGAATATGACGAAGAAGAATGAAATTTAAAATTAATGATGCAGTAGCAGTTCTAGACGATAATTTAACTGGAGTTATTACAAATATCGAGGCATCTGAAATAACAGTAGCGACCTCAACTGGTTTAGATTTGGTTTTTGATTCTAGTGAATTAGTAAAAATGAAACAAAATGTAATGACCTCACACACTTTGTTTTCTAATACTTCAATTGAAAATGTGCTAAAAGAAAAAAATTCAAATAAAAAGCAGATTCCTTCAAAAATCTCCTATAAATTTCGAAACCAGACCAGATTAGAAGTCGACTTACATATCAACCAGCTAGTAAGAAGCACACGAGGAATGGAAAACCACGATATACTTAATTTACAATTAGAGACAGCTAAACGGCGTCTAGAAGCTGCCATTCAACAGCGCATTCAACGCATTATATTTATTCATGGAGTAGGAGAAGGCGTTTTAAAAATAGAACTCGAATATTTATTTAAACGCTATGATGGAATAAAGTACTATGATGCTAATTATCAAAAGTACGGACATGGAGCGACTGAAGTTTATATATTTCAATCAAAAAATAGTTAATAATCAACAGAATACTCGTAAAATCCTAAGTAAAAACTATCTGTAGAAAGTATAGATATATCTATATTTTCAAGAGTAATGTTAACTGTGAAATCTCTACTAAATTCATTTGAATTTGAAAAATCACTTTCAAATGCTGTCATTACAGTATTGTCTAAAAACCGAGCTACAGTTGCTCCAGTAGCAAGGTCGTCGAATAAATTCCCATTATTATTTTCGTCTTCATATTTTGTTAATGTCCCATCTCCATCGTCGTCATTATCTAAATAATCAGGAATTAAATCTCCATCTGTGTCTTGCATGTCTGCTAAATCACCATCACTGTTAGGATCAGGTTTTTCATTTATTGTTGGAACATTATCTCCATCATCATCATTATCTTTATAGTTTGGTATTCCATCATTATCTGTATCTCCATCGAATTCTAGAGCTGTAGGAACTCCGTCATTGTCGTCATCTAAAAAAGTAGTAGTAAAGACTGCATATCCACTCATAGCTTCGTAATTATTTATTACAGAAACATTAGCATCAGGTATGTCTTGACATATGTAAGTATTTGGGTCAGCATTGTAGGTTCTGTAATTAAATTTTACAGAATTTCCATTTATAGTAATTGTTTGAACATCTCCTGAGTTTTCAGTACTAAAAATAGATTGTGCAATTGAATTGTTATTAAAAAGAAGAGTAAGTGACTCAAATGGGGTGTTTTTAGTATCATATAAAATATAATTTTGTGATGATTCGTCTCCACATAGAGTTAAATTTTTATCAAAATCTAATTCTACGGAAATAACATCTCCATCGTCACATGAAAAAGTAAAAACACTAAAAATAAATATTAAAAAATTTCGCATGTTAAAAAATATATTTAATGCAAAAGTAACTGAATTGTTAAATAATTCGAATAATTTCGTGCAATATTTTATTTTACTATTTTTGAAAAAAAACTTGATTTGTTATGAATCCGATATACTTAGATAACGCAGCTACAACTAAAATTAGTGATGAAGTTATTTTCAAGATGTCAGAAGTACTAAAATCAAATTATGGTAATGCATCATCGACTCACGGTTTTGGTCGTTCATCAAAATCAATTATTGAAAATTGTAGGAAGCGAATAGCCTCTCATATAAATGCATCTCCGTCAGAAATAATATTCACTTCCGGAGGTACTGAAGCTGATAATTTAGTACTAAGATCTGTTGTTAAAGATTTAAATGTTAACCATATAATTACATCAAAAATTGAACACCATGCTGTTCTTTATACTGTTAAACAATTAGAAATAGACTATAATATTAAAGTTAGTTATGTTGAAATATTTGATAACGGATCAATAGATTATACTCATTTAGAAAAACTTCTAAAATCCAGCTCTAAAACTTTAGTTTCATTAATGCATATAAATAATGAAATTGGAAATATTCTAGATATTCAAAAAGTAGCTATGTTGTGCAAGGATAATAATGCACTTTTTCATAGTGATACTGTTCAATCTTTAGGACATTATCATATAAATGTTAAAAAAACTCCAATTGATTTTTTGGTAGCGAGTGCTCATAAATTCCATGGTCCTAAAGGAATTGGATTCACTTACATTAGAAAAAACTCAGGTCTCAAGTCCTTAATTACTGGAGGTGCCCAAGAACGGGGTATTCGTGCTGGAACCGAAAGCATTCATGACATTGTAGGTTTAGACGAAGCATTGAGTCTTTCGTATAAGAACTTAGAAAAAGATTGTTCTTATGTAAAAGATTTAAAATCATATTTTATTTCTCAATTAGGTATTAATATTCCAGGTATTAAGTTTAATGGGGCATGCAACGATTTAACAAAAAGTACATACACACTAGTTAACATATGTTTACCAGTATCTTCAACAAGAGCTCCGATGTTTCTTTTTCAATTGGACTTGAAAGGAATTGCATGCTCCAAAGGAAGTGCATGTCAGAGTGGAAGCGGTAAAGGATCTCACGTTTTATCAGAAATCCTTAATCAAGATGATATGAACAAGCCTTCAATTCGTTTTTCATTTAGTATTTATAACACAAAAAAAGAGCTAGACTTAGTAGTATTGATCCTTAAAGATTTGGTAAAAGATACAAATTCCTAAAATGCCATTCCTATCCTAAAATTAAATATTCGAGGCGTTAAGTAATTTGGTATAGAGTATTGTCGCTTTGAGTATACATCTCTAACCCATGTATTAGTAATTGAATTTTGAACATCAAACATGTTAAATATTTCGAGACCTATCGAAAATTCTTTAAATAGTTTTTGCCACGTCTTTTTTCCTTTTTTGCTGGAGTCAATAATAAAATAAGACATTCCAACATCGGCTCGCTTGTAGTCGGGTAAACGATTTTGGTAACTATATGGTGTTACGTAACTTGGTGATCCACCTGGAATCCCCGTATTGTAAACCAGGTTTAAATACATCTTCATATTTGGTAATTGAGGTATGTAGTCTTGAAATAGAATTCCAAATTTTAAACGTTGATCTGTTGGTCGTGCAATATATCCCTGATTGTTTATATTCTCTTCTGTTTTTAAATAACCAAGGGAAAACCAGGACTCAGTTCCAGGGACAAATTCGCCGTTTAAGCGTAGATCTAGTCCATAGGCATAAGCTTCTGAGTTATTAGCCGCTGCATATCGAATTCTTACATTTTCAATAGTATAAGGGTTGACATCATTTAGTTTTTTGTAGTAGGCTTCTGAAATAAGCTTAAAAGGACGGTTCCAAAATTCAAAACTATATTCATTTGCAACAACTAAGTGGATTGATTGTTGTGCTTTTACGTCGCTATTAACCTTTCCATCATTACCTCTAAGCTCACGATAAAACGGTGGTTGGTAATAGAAGCCTCCACTAAGACGAAATAACATGTCTTTGTTCCAATCAGGCTTAATAGCAAGTTGAATTCTCGGGCTAACTACACTTTGTGAATTGCTTTCGAGCCCAACCCCTTTAACGGTCCATCCATGATATCGAACTCCGATGTTGGTATATAATTGATGGTTACCAAGTGTTGACCGTCGATTCCATTGAAAAAAGGCTTGTATTCTATTTAGCTGCGTTTTATTCGTCGCACGGATATTTTGGAAAGGAATAATAGGGCCTTCATTTGCTGTGTAAGGTTGATTATTAAACTGGTCTAAATTAGGGGGAGGTATTAAAAATCCAGCGGAATCAATCACTTCCCATTCTACAATACGGTCTCTAATATCTTCATTAGTATATTTGATGGACCATTCAAAATTATTGTCTTGAGATTTAAAATATCCTTTATGCTCTGTATTTGTTATCAGAGCATCTAAATCATTCCTTGCATGGCTGAGCTGTGAGCCAATTCCTTCAGTAAATTCTACTTCTCCTAGGTTTTCGTCGCCTATGTTAGTATTAACTTCTCCAAGTCTATACTGAGCAAGAATATCGAAGTACTCTTGCTCGGTTGTGTGAAATAAAGAAGCAATGAGTTTTAAGGTTAAATTGTCATTTACAAAATAATTCCCTTTGAATGCCCCAAAAGTGGTTTGATATTTATCGTTTTCTTGCCCGTCATAAAACACTTGTAGTGCGATGGGATTGTCTAAAGTACCAAAGTTAGTTTGGCGGGTTGTAGGCTTATATTTATAGTCGTTAATTGATAAATTTCCTAAAAAGCTTAAATGAAATTTATCAGAAAATCTATAGCTTAAGTAGGTTTGAGCGTCTGCAAAGGTTGGATTAAAATTAGTTTTAGTTTCTTTTGATTTTACAAGTAGACTATTGTTTCTATATCGCAGTCCTGTAATAGCTGAGAATTTAGAATCTTTGGATACCGTTTCTGTACTTACACTTCCACCTAATAAATTAATATCCGCTTGTACTCCAAATTCAAGTGGTGTTCTGTAAGTAATATCTAAAACTGAAGATAATTTATCACCGTATTTAGCTTGAAAACCTCCAGACGAGAAGTCCAGTTTTTGTACCATCGCGGTATTTACAAAACTCAAGCCTTCTTGTTGTCCAGAACGAATTAAAAAAGGGCGATATATTTCTATTTCATTTACATATACAAGATTTTCATCAAAATTACCTCCTCTGACAGAGTATTGTGTACTCAGTTCGTTTGTGATATTAACTCCTGGAAGTGTTTTTAATAAATTTTCAATACCAGGTTGAGCCCCTTTTATGGTTCGAATAATTTGAGGAGATATGGTGGTGACCCCTTGCAGGTTCTTTCGTTTAGATCCAGTAATCACAACTCTTTCAATTTGCTCAAAAGTATTTTTTAATACTGGGTTGAACTCAAATTCTTCTCCATTTTTTAAATTGAAAGTAGCTTCAATTAATTTATAATTAAGGTGAGATATTTTTATGTTAACATTTTTTTCAGCAGGAATTTTAAGAATATAAAAACCATTAAGATTTGTAGTAGTACCATCTAAGCCTGAAGTAATGTTTGCTCCTTGTATTGGCTGGTTTTGTTCATCAAGAATAACACCTTTAATCGAAGCTTTTTGTCCAATAGCTAGTATTGGTATTACCATTACCATGATTAGAGTTAAATATGGATTCAAAAAGTTTAATTTCAATTTTGAAAGTTATTTTCTGTAAAAGATAGATTCAAATGTAGAACTATTTCCAACATTATCTGTTACAATGATTTTTAAATTGTTTTTAGTTTCTGTGATAGTATGATCTTCGAAATCATAGGTAAGTAATTGTGTTTTAGTATCATATTCCATTAAAATCCAATGTTCATTTATTGTGGCTCTGTAATTTTTAATCCCCGATACTTTATCAAAAATTTTAACCTTCAAGTTTTTATGATTACTAATCCAACTTTTATTTTTGAAATTTATTGCTTTGATTACAGGTTTTTCATTGTCTATTCCCAAGGTGTAGCTCCCCAAGTTTTTGGTTCGTGTAGTAAGTATATTGCCGTGTTTTTTGGTAGGAGTATAGTTTAACTTGTTTCCATAGCTCGAAACATTACCAATGAATAAACGAGTTTTACTTTCTTTTTTATTCTGACTGATATCAAATTCAATAGTCACAGATTTTTGTAATGGGATTATTGCCGTGTGAAGATTTAGAGTATCATTAGCTACCTCAAATTGTATATCGATATCTTCATAAAAGGTGTTTTTTAATATCCTTACGTTTACATTATCTTTTTTAAGTATTGTTTCCTCATTTGCTTTGATGTGCTGTAGTTTTTTATTACGATTAATCGCGAGTGGTAATTGTTTGTAAACCCCATTAATTAGTACGTTTAGCCTTGATTGATTGCCTTTAAAATCACTTACAATTACTTTGTACATACAACTTGTACTATTTTCTATTTTTAATGCCCCCTCTGAGCTGAAAGCTTTAAGAATAGAAAGAGGATTATTTTTCTCAATGAATAGCTTTTGAATTTTTTCTTTGTTCTTGTACAAAAATTCATAATCAATATAGCGGTTAAGATGCTTTGTTTCATCAAAAGAAAAACGATTAAAATCAACCTCTAAACTACTTTTATCATCATAAAAAGTTTGAATATTATTCACTCCATTTTTATTGTAGGCCAAGTCCTGTCTGTCTGTAGTAATAATTCCAAACCCAATATCTCCATAAGCGTTTACAGGTTCAGTTTTATAAGTGCCATCATTTTGTTTTATAAGTTTAATCTCAACTCTTTTGGTGTTGCCTCCAATATGGCTGTTTTTGGAAAGCGGATATCCAAATAATTTGTAGATTACAGGTGGGGTTGTATCTTTAATGTCAAAGCCAAACATGAGTGGATTTATTGGCCTTTCTTGCTGGTCTCTAATTTCAAAATGTAGATGTGGACCCCCTGAACCTCCAGTATTTCCAGTAAATCCAATTAATTGACTATTTAAGACTTTAAGAGTTCCCGCTTTGAGGAACAATTCTAACTCAAAAGACTCTCTCTCATACTGATATTTTTTGATATACGCTTCAATTGTAGGTGAGAACTTTTTTAGGTGAGCATATACGGTTGTGTAGCCATTGGGGTGTTTTATGTACAGGGCTTTTCCATAGCCATATCTAGATATTTTTATACGACTTACATATCCTGAAGCTGAAGCATAAGTTTTAAGCCCTTCCTTTCCTTGTGTTTTTATATCTAAACCTGAATGAAAATGATTATTTCGTAATTCGGCAAAAGTTCCAGATAAAATTAAGCTAACATCCAAAGGTGAATTGAAATAATTAGACGGATAATCCGTTTGTCCATTACAAAAAGAAATAGAAAATAGTAAGCAGACAATTAAGTTTTTCATACAACTAATAGAGTCGCTAATTTATGCAAATGAACCTGAATAGAAAAATAATTAATTTGCATCCAAAGAAGCAGTCAGAAATAATATAAAATTTAAGCAAAAACAATTGCGTTATTAATTTTGGAATGTTAAATTTGTGAAATAGGTTTTGAAAATGTAAATGGGTAAAATTGAGCTAATTGTTAATTCTTTAGAGGAAAAAGTACAAAAAGTTTTGCAGGAATTATCTGAACTAAAAGATAATAATAATACTTTAAAACAGAAGATGCTGGACCTAAATATAGAGAACTCTAAGCTTTTACATTCACTACAAGAAAAAGTAAGTGACTATGACACACTCAAATTTGCAAATTCAATCCTTGGCAGTGACGAAAGTAAAAGAGAAACTAAGCTTAAAATAAATTCTTTAATCAAAGAGATTGATGATTGCATTTCTAAGTTGTCAGATTAGAAATCGTATACATGAGTGAAAGATTAAAAATAAAGTTATCCATAGCCAATAGGGTTTATCCATTGACTATCACTCCTGATCAAGAAGAAGGGCTTCGGTCAGCGGCTCAAAAAATTGATTTGACTATAAAGAAATTTGAGAAAAGTTACTCTGTTCAAGACAAGCAAGACGTATTAGCCATGTGTGCACTTCAATTTGCAACTCAAAACGAACAAAAGTCAATAGATAATACTATTTTTAATGAAGATTTAGAATCTCGTCTTATTACATTAGACAAATTAATAGATTCACATTTAAATAATAACGTTCTTTAAATAAATAAGGTTACTGCCTATATTGATCACTTTTTTGATAAACTCAACGGAAATTTTCTAAATTGAGTGCGTTTAAGTTGTAAAAGCATGCTGTCTTGTAGCAGATCCTTGATCAACTTTTCAACTCTAAATCTTGTATTTATGGAGTTTATACAAAAACAGATTGATGTAGGCTTTTTTTTTAATTTTAATAATTACATATGGAAACTAATAATATACTCATTGTTTGTGTTGCTGCTATTTTAGGAATTATCCTTGGCTTAGTCGTTTCAAAATTACGTGAAAAAAATAATGCATCTCAAGTTACAAAAAATGCAAAAAGAGATGCGAATTCTATTATTTCTAAGGCTAGAATTGATGGAGAAGCAACAAAAAAGAATAAAATATTTCAAGCCAAAGAACGTTTCTTAGAATTGAAATCAGAACATGAGCAAGTTGTTCAGTCTAGAGAGAAGAAAATTATTGAAATTGAAAAGAGAACCCGAGATAAAGAATCCCAAATTTCATCTGAACTTTCAAGGAATAAAAAATTATCTGCAGAACTTGAATCTAAAATAAATGATTATAATCAACGTTCAACCTTGCTAGTTAAGCGTAAAGAAGAAGTTGAAAAAGCTCAAAAAAGTCAAATAAAACAACTTGAAGTTATTTCTGGTTTGTCTGCTGATGATGCTAAGCAACAGCTTTTAGAGTCTTTAAAAACTGAGGCCAAAAATGACGCTATGGTATATATTCAGGATACCATGGAAGAAGCCAAATTAACTGCTGAACAAGACGCAAAAAAAATTATAATTAATACGATACAAAGAATTGGAACCGAGGAAGCAGTGGATAATTGCGTGTCTGTTTTTAATATTGAGTCAGATGACGTTAAAGGCCGAATTATTGGGCGTGAGGGGCGTAATATTAGAGCTATTGAAGCAGCTACGGGTGTAGAAATTATAGTTGATGACACACCAGAGGCAATAATTTTGTCTTGTTTTGATTCTGTCCGAAGAGAGGTTGCTCGATTATCCTTACATAAATTAGTAACTGATGGACGTATTCATCCAGCTCGTATTGAAGAAATTGTTAAAAAAACTCAAAAACAAATTGAGCAAGAAATTATTGAAGTTGGTAAGCGTACAGTAATCGATTTAGGAATTCACGGATTACATCCTGAGTTAATTAAAACAGTAGGTAGAATGAAATATCGTTCTTCCTACGGACAAAATTTACTACAACACTCTAGGGAAGTTGCAAAGCTTTGTGGAGTTATGGCGGCAGAATTAGGAGTTAATCCTAAGTTAGCAAAGCGCGCTGGCCTTCTTCATGATATTGGTAAAGTTCCTGATGCAGAAGCCGATATGGAAACACCTCATGCTATTCTAGGAATGCAATGGGCTGAAAAATATGGAGAAAATGAAGAAGTATGTAATGCAATTGGAGCTCACCACGACGAAATTGAAATGAAGTCCCTTTTGTCTCCCATAGTTCAAGTATGTGATGCTATTTCTGGCGCACGACCTGGGGCGAGAAGACAGGTTTTAGATTCTTACATTCAAAGACTAAAAGATTTAGAAAACATAGCCCTTGGATTTGGCGGAGTTCAAAAGGCTTATGCTATTCAGGCAGGTCGCGAATTACGTGTCATTGTTGAAAGTGAAAAAGTAACAGATGATAAAGCAGGAAGTTTATCTTTTGAGATATCTCAAAAAATTCAAACAGACATGACCTACCCTGGACAGGTTAAAGTAACTGTCATTCGTGAAACCCGAGCCGTAAATATTGCTAAATAAATTTTAGTTTCTTGGGTGAAATTTGTCCATAACTTTTTTTAAATGACTTTTATCCAGATGCATATAAATTTCTGTTGTAGTAATACTTTCGTGGCCTAGCATCATTTGAATAGCCCGCAAATCTGCACCATTTTCAAGTAGGTGAGTAGCAAATGAATGTCTAAAGGTGTGAGGTGAAATACTCTTTTGTATTTTTGCTGTTTTTCCTAGTTTTTTTACAATTGTAAAAATCATTGCTCTGGTGAGTTGTTTTCCACGACGGTTTAGAAACAGAGTATCATTAAAAGCGACATCAATTTTCTTAGTAGCTCTATCCTGGTTTTTGTAAAGGTTTATATATTTTTGAGTCAATTTTCCAATTGGAACGAAACGTTGCTTATCTCCTTTTCCTGTAACTTTTATAAACCCTTCATCAAAAAACAAATCAGAAATTTTTAGTGCTGTTAGTTCACTAACCCTAAGTCCGCAGCTATATAAGGTTTCTATTATTGCACGGTTACGTTCCCCATTCAAATCACTAAGGTCGATTGTTTCTACGATTAGATTAACTTCACTAAGTGAAAGAGAATCCGGTAATTTACGTCCTATTTTGGGAGCTTCTATTTGTTCTAGAGGATTTGTTTGCAGATAATTCTCAAAAATCAAATAATCAAAAAAACTACGTAAACCAGAAATTAATCTAGATTGACTTCTAGGATTAATCAATTTAGCTATTTCATATATAAATTCTTGAATTTGTGTACTAGTTATTTCAAGAGGACTGATGGACATATCATTACTTTTTAAGTACCTCACAAGTTTCTGAACATCAAGAGTGTAATTTTGAACGGTATTTTTAGACATTCCTCGCTCAATTTTTAGAAATAAAGTATAATCATTAAGAGCTTCCTGCCATTTCATTTTAATTAGCTTTACTTAATCATTCAAGTTACAAATATAATTGCCATCTATTTTAATGTCTATTTATTTTTTTAAAATAATTAATAAAATTATTTAAAAGAACTAAAAACCTGTTATATTTGCACGGCATTGGAGAGTTGGCAGAGTGGTCGAATGCGGCAGTCTTGAAAACTGTTGAGGGTCACACCTCCAGGGGTTCGAATCCCTTACTCTCCGCAAACAACCTTGTAAGTCGCTGATTTACAAGGTTTATTTTTTTTAGTTGCCTAGATCTTTGTCTTTTTTCTTTGAAAATCGTAATCAAATACTAAGTTACCAATGAAACATTTGAATGAACACAATATAAAAATAAAGGCAAAACCAAAAGTAACATTAAAACAAGCTTTTAAAACAATTATTTGGCCAAGGAGAAACTTAGTATTATTGGGCCTTTTTCTTATAATTATACGTAGTTTGTCTGGTTTTGTACTACCAATACAAAGTAAGATTCTATTAGACGAAGTGGTTCCTAATAATGATTATAGCTTACTATCTTCTTTAATTTTGATTGTTATTATTTCTATTATCATACAAGCGGTGTCTTCTTTTTTACTTACCAAAGTATTAAGTATTCAGGCACAATATTTAATTAGTGAGTTAAGAGCACAAGTACAGAAGAAGGTTTTATCATTACCAATTAGTTTTTTTGACAATACCAAATCGGGTGTCTTGGTATCTAGGATAATGAGCGATGTTGAGGGAGTAAGAAATCTTATTGGTACTGGACTAGTTCAATTAGTTGGTGGCTCATTTACTGCCATTTTAACCTTAATTATTTTATTGAAAATGAATATATGGATGACATTATTTACGTTCATTCCAATCTCTGTTTTTGCAATGATAGCTTTAAGAGCTTTTAAATATATTCGCCCTATTTTTAGAGCAAGAGGGAAAATTAATGCTGATGTAAAAGGACGATTAACAGAAACTTTGTCGGGAGTTCGTGTGATTAAAGCATTTAATGCTGAGTCTCAAGAAACTGAAATTTTTTCTAGGGGAGTTGATGCTATTTTTCAAAATGTTAAAAAAAGTTTAACTGCTACAGCTATTATGACTAGTTCTTCAACTTTTTTGATAGGCCTGGCTACTACAGGAATTATGGGTATTGGAGGCCACTATATGATTAAAGGGGAAATAACGCCTGGTGATTTTCTTCAATTTACATTTTTATTAGCATTTA
>ENA-UZWV01006071-UZWV01006071.1-metagenome-genome-assembly--contig:-Day-3-1m-contig-6071_pt1 | contig 13613 bp, 17 predicted proteins | sample MGYA00260342_ERZ794902 | MGnify/ENA metagenome assembly ERZ794902
GCGGCGTCTTTAGACGGTCGAGTGGCCATGGCAACGGGTGAAAGTCAGTGGATTACTTGCGAGGCTTCCCGGCAGGATGTGCAGCGGTTGCGGGCAGAGTCAGATCTCATTGTGACGGGTATTGGTACGGTCCTCGCCGACGATTGCCAGCTCACTCTGCGACCTGATCAGTCCTCGCTCAGTCGCGAGGAAAGCGAGCGGGCACTGCGCTCGCCGCCGCATCGTATGGTGTTAGATTCGCAAGGTCGCACGCCGGTCGATGCGCGGGTGCTGAAGGGGGCGCCGACCACCGTCATCACTGCACCGGGCATCGAAATGGACGTGTCGATTACGCAACATCAGCTACCCGTGGATCAAGGTGGACGGATTGTGCTGAACGAGTGGGTTCATTATCTTGGGGCGCAGTCGTTTAATAATATTTTGATCGAGGCGGGCCCACAGTTATCGGGGGCTCTGATTGAGGGCGGATGGGTAGATCGACTCGTGGTCTACCAGGCCCCCTGCCTGCTCGGCGATACGGGTCGGCCCATGGCGGGCTTTGCGATCGATACGCTGGCAGAGAGCCCCAAATTTCAGCTTGAAGAGGTGACCCGTTTCGGCACAGATCTGCGTATCATGGCGACCCCGATGGCCGCCCCCAAGTTGCTGAGCGCTTAGTCGTTGGGATACACCAAAAAGGAGCTGTTGTGTTTACAGGGATTATTCAGGCTGTTGGTCATATCGCTGCCATTGAGTCGGGTGAGCAAGATATCCGCTTGTGCATCGAGAGCGGAAAGCTGCCTCTAGAGGGAGTCTCGCTGGGTGACAGTATTGCCACCAGCGGCGTGTGCCTTACCGTGACAGAACTGACCGGAGAGGGCTATTGGGCCGATGTCTCGCCTGAGAGTCTTTCTTTGACAACATTGGGCACGAAAGCCATTGGCGACTCGGTCAATTTAGAGACCTCATTGACGCTCAGTACGCCACTCGGTGGCCATCTGGTGAGTGGGCATGTCGATGGTGTAGGCCACGTCGACGACATTATCGAGGATGCGCGCTTTTGGCGCGTCCGTATTGCGGCTCCGGAGACGCTGGCGCGCTATGTCGCAATGAAGGGCAGTATCTGTGTCGACGGAACCAGCCTGACCGTGAATCAGGTGGAGGGTTGTCATTTTGAACTCACGATCATTCCGCAGACTTGGGAGGAGACGGTCTTTAGTGAATATCGTGTGGGCAGCCCGGTCAATTTAGAGGTGGATGTGATTGCACGCTACCTAGAGCGGCTGATGCAGTTCGAAGCCAGCACGGAGGCTACCTAGTGTCGGTCGAAGACTATGCTGATATCGATCAGGTACTGAGTGCACTGCGTCATGGGCACACCTGTCTGCTATTGAATGAGCACAGTGCAGGTGGCATGACAGGTTTTGTCGTGGTGGGTGCCGAGCACTGTGAGGCTGATCATATTGCGTTCATGGCACGGCAGGCGCGGGGACTGATCTGCTTGGCGATGACTCGAGCCCGCTGTGCAGAGCTCGATTTACCCTTTATGGTTGAAGGCGATGAATCGCTGTCGCCTTTTACGCTATCGATCGAGGCGACGACAGGAATTGATACGGGTATTTCGGCTGCCGATCGCGCTCGCACGGTGCGTGTTGCGGTAGATCCGTCGACCCGCCCAGCTGATCTCGTGCAGCCCGGACACATCTTTCCGATTGCGGCGGCGACCGGAGGGGTGCTCACGCGCACCGCGCCAGCTGAAGCAGCCATCGATCTGGCGACGTTAGCCGGGCTGTCGCCTGCAGCCGTGTTCACTGAGGTACTCGATGCTGAGGGTGCGGTCGCCGATGCTCCGTTTCTGACTGAATTTGCCGCCCGACATGAGCTGGTGGTCGGTCGTGTATCAGACCTAGTGACTTATCGGTTGGCGAACCAAAAAACCGTCACTGTGCAGCGACAAGGGATCCTGGAAAGTCGCTTTGGTCGTTTTGAAATGCGAGCGTATCAAGATGCCACCCATGGACGAGTGCATTTAGCGCTCAGTAAGGGGGTCATCGATGCCGCGTCCCCAACACTGGTGCGGGTGCACATCACCGCCGTGTTGAGAGATTTGATCGGGACTTCCCTCGACGGAATGGCGAGTTGGTCTCTCGATGCCAGTTTGACGGCCATCGCAGAGGCGAATGCTGGGGTATTGGTGCTGCTCAGCAAACCTGAATCACCCGAAGACCTGATGCATGATATTGATCGATTGCTGGGTGATACCGAGGTGGATCAACCGTCCGGTGCGGAGGGGTACAATGAGATTGGGCTGGGCGCCCAGATACTGAGAGATCTCGGTGTGGGCCAGATAAAGCTGCTGGCCTCACCCACCAAGTACAATGCGCTGGCGGGTTTTGGATTAGAGGTGGTCGAGTTTATCTCGCCCGGTGGTCCTGAGCATAACTGAAAGGTCATAGGATATGGTCGAGTCACAATCGAGCGATGCTAAGGGTATCGACAACTCCGCTGAGCGCATTTCGGGCAACGAAGGGGGGTATGTCATTGTGATTACCCGCTGGAACGAAGGCATTGTGAATGGGTTGCTTGCCGGAGCCCAACAGGCGCTGCGGCAGTTGGGTATCGCCGATGACAAAGTACGGGTCGTGACGGTGCCCGGTGCTTTTGAGGTGCCTTTGGCCTGCCAGGCGGCGGCCGAGAGAGCGGATTGCGACGCGGTGATTGCCCTTGGCGCGGTGATCAGAGGTGGCACACCTCATTTCGAGTATGTTGCCGGTGAGTGCACCCGGGGTATTGGCGAGGTGGCATTGCGCTCGGGTAAGCCCGTTGCCTTTGGTGTGCTGACGGTGGATACCCTTGAGCAGGCGGTTTTTCGCTCCAGCGACGATGCCGAGAATAAGGGTGTTGAGGCGGCGATGAGTGCAGTCGAAATGGTTAATCTGCTCAGCGCGTTGCGCAGCTAATGTCGCAGCCGAATACACTTGCTGCACAGCGACGAAAAGCGCGCCACTTTGGTTTGCAAGCGCTCTACCAATGGACCCTCTCCGATGCGTCGTTGGTCGATATCGATGCTGAATTTCGAGTTGATAACGACTTCCGTCATACCGACGGCGAGTATTTTCAAGCGTTACTCCGCGGTGTAATGGAGGATGTTGAGTCACTCGAGGCACTGTTTTCGCCTTTGCTTGACCGTGCGTTGGACGACCTTGATCCCATAGAGCGAAACTTATTACGCATGGGAACTTTCGAACTCAAGGAGCGCATTGATGTCCCCTATAAAGTCGTGATTAATGAAGCGGTGTCGTTAGCCAAGAAGTTTGGCGCCACCGAATCTCATCGCTATATTAATGGCATTCTCGATAAGGTCGCGTCTGAACTGCGCACGGTTGAACGCGCCAAAGAGGACTAATGGCGCTCACTGAGTTTGACCTGATTCATCAGTTCTTCAGTGACATGGGAGCGTCAGATCACGTCTTACTGGGTGTGGGTGACGATGCGGCGATCATTGATACTACCGATGGTTGGGTGCTGCACGTCTCGACCGACACCCTGACAGAGGGCGTCCACTTTTTACCCGACTGCGCAGCACCCGATATCGCTTACCGTGCGGTGATGACGGCTGCCAGTGACCTCGCTGCTATGGGTGCGGCGCCCAGAGCCATGGTGTTAGCCATCAGTCTGCCGGAGCCCGATACCACTTGGTTGGAGGCGTTTTGCACGGGGCTACGTGACGCCTCGGCGGACGCTAGGCTTCCCCTAGTGGGGGGGGATACGACGCGTGGCCCCTTGGTGATCACTGTGACAGTGATGGGCGAGACGCCCGCCGGTCAATGCCTACTGCGCAGTGGTGCGGCGCCGGGTGACCGACTCTGCGTGAGTGGCACTTTGGGGGATGCCGCCGCCGGCCTGTCCTTGCTACAAGGTGAGCTCGTGGCATCAGACCCTGCCAATGCGGCGTTTTTAACGGCGAGATTCTTGCGGCCCACTGCTCGGATAGGGTTAGGTGAGTCCCTGAGAATGTCCGCTACGGCAGCGATTGATATCTCGGATGGCTTGATGGCAGACAGTACTCATTTGGCGCGCAAAAGCGGTGTTGCACTGCATATCGATCACCGACAGTTACCGCGATCGACTGCCTTCTGCGCTGTGGTCGAACCGAGCCAGCAGTTACACTATCTTCTGAGCGGCGGGGATGACTACGAGTTGTTATTCACGCTGCCGCAAAGCACTGCTTTACCCGAGGGTTGCACGGAAATTGGTCGAGTGATGGCGGGGAGCGGGGTAAGCTGTGACGGTATGCCGACGGGAAAGGGGTACGATCACTTTGGCCATAGATGAGCAATCAGAGACACCGGCTTCGGTGACGAACCTGACGACGCTGTTAGCCAGTGGTTTTGGTGCGGGGCTGTCGCCCGTGGCGCCCGGCACGGTGGGCAGCTTACTCGGTATTGCCTGTTTTTATCCGCTGCTCGGTGTGGGAAGCGCCATACAGTGGTCCACTTTTTTTGTGGCTTGCGTCGTGGCGATAGTGTCTGCTGAGCGAGCCGGCAAAGCGTGGGGTGTGATGGATCACCCCGCGATTGTCATCGACGAGGTGGTGGGGGTATGGCTCGCCGTCTTATTGCCACTCTCAATATTGACGTTCAGCGTGTCGTTACCGTTACTGGCGGTGGGCGCATTTTTGGCGTTTCGACTCTACGATATTGTGAAGCCCTGGCCTGTGAACGTGTTGGAGCGACGGTTGCCTGGCGGTTGGGGGGTGGTCCTAGATGATCTGGCGGCAGGGGCTATGGCCGGCATGATCCTGACGCTGGCTCTGCTGGTGATCGGTCCAGCCTGATCATTGCCGGAGCGCAACTGGGTCACAGCGAGTTGGATTAGGTATCTCGTTTGACCATTGCGATAGCGAGCGATCGTAAAGGCGCTGCTCGGTCACCAAAAACACTGAGGGCATTGGTTGCTTCGAGTAATAGGCGTTCAGCCTCTTGCTGAGCTCCGCTCAAGCCCAAGGTGCTGACGTACGTTGATTTTTCCGCGCGCTCGTCTTTCCCCGCAGTCTTCCCTAATTGCGCACTATCTCCGGTCACATCCAATACGTCGTCCGTGACTTGAAAAGCCAGGCCAATCGCCTCAGCGAATCGCACGAGAGCTTGCCGCTCGGCTAAGGTGGCTTTACCGCAGATGGCACCCGCTTCGGCGGCAGCGCGGATCAAGGCCCCTGTTTTTAAATAATGAACTGCCCGCAAATCCTCCACTGATATCGCTTGCTGTTCCGCTGCTAAATCCAGCGCTTGACCGCCCACCATGCCGTTAAAACCCACGGCGGTACTCATGATTTTGATAATGGAGAGACGCTGCTCGGCCGTGAGCGACTCAATATCGGCAACGCGTTGAAAGGCAGCTGCTTGCAGTCCGTCTCCGGTGAGGATGGCTGTTGCTTCGTCAAAGGCACAATGCAGTGTGGGCTGCCCTCGTCTGAGGTCGTCATCATCCATTGCCGGGAGATCGTCATGGATGAGTGAATAGGTATGAAGCAGCTCAATCGCTTCGCCGACCCAAGTGGCCTCGGGAACGGGGCTGCCCGCGATCAGCTCGGCGCAGGCAAGGGTGAGGCGACTGCGCAATTGCTTACCTGGGTTGTGCGCGAGATAAGCGAGCGCGTCAGAGAGTTTAGGGTCAGGGCAGGTGAGCCATGCGAGAGGTTCCATGGCCGCGTTACGCCTCCCCGGGGGAGCCTTCTTCTTCCATCATCGAGCCGTTGGCCGCCACTTGTGTCACCCGTTGCTCAGCCGCTTCCAGCGTCTTCTGAATCGAACCACTGAGGGCAATTCCCTGCTCATAGAGCACGAGTGCGGTCTCTAGCTCAATCTCTGGATCTTCGAGCTTTTCGACGAGTTCACTGAGCGTGGTCATTTGGGCTGAGATACTCAAAGCAGGTTTATCTTGGGTCGACTTAGGCACGTTTTTTGTCCGCCGTGATCAATGGTTAAAGAGTCTGTTGGCTGGCCATGGGCACGCTGGTCTGGGCAGCCGCCACAATGGCCTCAGCGGTAAGCCCGGCGAGTTGGCGACATTCTCCCTGTCCGGCATGTGCAATAAAGGTGTCGGGTATCCCGATGTGACGCACGGTACAGCTAGCGCCCGATTGGGCAATGAACTCAGCAACGCTGCTGCCGGCGCCACCCGCAATGGCGTTTTCCTCCAGTGTGATGAGACAGTGATGGCGCTCCGCGACTGACAGAATTAAGGCTTCATCGAGGGGCTTCACCCAGCGCATATCAATCACCGAGGCATTTAATGTCTCGGCGGCGATTAACGCCTGATCCAGTAAGACCCCGAAGTTCAGAATGGCGATATCTTGGCCCTCGCGGACTACCTCGCCTTTGCCGATGGTCAGTGGAGCGAGGCTCGAATCAATCGGAACGCCCCGTCCCTCGCCTCGAGGATAACGAATTGCAGCGGGCCCTTCGTGTAACCAAGCGCTCTGCAACATGTGTCGACATTGGTTCTCGTCACTGGGTGCACCAATCACCATATTTGGAATGCAGCGTAAATAAGAGAGGTCGAAGGTGCCATGATGGGTGGGCCCGTCTTGGCCCACGAGACCGGCCCGATCAATAGCCAAGGTGACATCAAGATCTTGCAGCGCAATGTCATGAATCAGTTGGTCATAGCCTCGCTGTAAAAAAGTGGAGTAGATGGCGAGCACCGGTTTGAGGCCGTCGCAAGCCATACCTGCCGCCAGCGTAACGGCGTGTTGCTCGGCGATGGCGACATCATAAAACCGGTCAGGAAATTGCGAGGCATAGTGCACCATGCCGGATCCTTCGCACATTGCTGGCGTGATGCCGACGACGCGATCATCTTGTGTCGCGAGGTCACACAACCATTGCCCGAAAACATCTTGGTACTTCGGCGCTTTCGGCTTTGCTGCCACCACGGCATCACTCACCGGTTTAGCTGGTTCCAATTTGTTGATAGCGTGATAGCCGATTGGATCTCGCTCCGCTGGCGCAAATCCCTTGCCTTTGATCGTCCGAATATGCAAAAACTGGGGGCCTTTGAGCTCTGACATGATCTTTAGTGTGCTCACCAGCTGGGGGAGATCGTGGCCGTCCAGCGGTCCAATGTAATGCCAGCCCAATTCTTCGAACATCGTGCCGGGCGCCACCATGCCTTTCATGTGCTCTTCGGTTTTCTTGGCTAAATCCCATGCGCCGCGCACGTGCTCCAGCAGTTTCTTTGATCCTTCGCGCAATGCGATGTAGGTTTTGCTCGCCCAAATCTTGGCAAAGTAGGTGGCCAAACCGCCCGTGTTATGTCCGATCGACATCTGGTTATCGTTCAGTATCACCAGCATGTTTGGTCGTTCGTGCCCGGCGTGCGCTAAGGCTTCAAAAGCCATGCCACCGGTNNGCGAGCGCCATGCCCATGGCCGCCGAAATACTGGTAGAAGAGTGACCTACGCCAAACGTATCAAAAGGACTTTCACTGCGCTTGGGAAAGCCGGACAGACCCTCGAGTTGGCGCATAGTAGACATCCGGTCGCGACGGCCCGTGAGCATTTTATGAGGGTACGTTTGATGACCTACATCCCACACGATGCGGTCGTGGGGCGTATTAAAGACATGGTGCAAAGCGACGGTGAGTTCAACCACTCCTAGGCCGGCACCAAAGTGCCCTCCTGTGCCCGCTACCGCGTAGAGCAGATCGTGCCGCAGCTCGTCTGCCAAACGGATAAGATCGTGGCTCTCGAGTTGCCCCAGCAAAGTCAGGTCGCTCGACAGCTGGTCCATCAAGGGCGAAGCGGGTCGCGTTGTTGGGAGATCTTCAATCATGTGAAAGATAATACCTCAAGTGCGCTCGTCGGCGCCGTTCTAAATCAAGGCGCATCGAACTGCTTGCGAAGCCGCTCCAACGCTTTGCGCTCATGCTTGCCGGGTTTCTGTGAGGGCCGCGCTAGGGCGCCGGCGGCTTTGCGTGCCTCCGCTGCTCGTGAGCGTCGTTCGAGACTGCTCGCGGTCTCCTCGTAGAGTGCTTGCGCAATGGGTGCAGATCGCCGCACGTCACTGATCGCTTTGACCACGATCTCGCGTTCATCCCAGCCGAGGCGAATACGCAATATGTCGCCGGTGACGATCTCTTTAGAGACTTTAATGCGCTGCCCAGACGCCTGCACTTTGCCGCCCTCAATGGCGGCCTTAGCGAGCGTGCGCGTTTTGAAAAATCGCGCGGCCCACAGCCACTTGTCGATACGGACTTTGACGGCTTTGTCGTCGTGTTCAGTCAATGTCAGGCAGGCCTTGCAGTATTTCCTCAAAATGATGAATGGCCGGAAAGCGGGTTTGTTCTCTTGGTGCTAGCGTGGAGTCAGGTTGCCGAAGCGTGATGAGGTGGCTTACGCCATAGGCGAGCGCGGCATCGAGCACATATTCGGAGTCGTCAACGAAGAGGGTCCGCTCTGGGTCGAAAGGTCGTTCAGCCATCAGAGTGTCCCAAAAACGAGTGGTCTCTTTGGGCGCGCCATAGTCGTGCGAACTCACCATGTGGTTAAACCATTGGGCCAAGGGTAGTCGCTCCGCTTTCATGGCGAGCGTGACTGGGTGGGCATTGGTGATCAGCACCACATCAAGGTGGCTCGTATTCAGGCGTCTCAAAAACGTCTCGGCTTGGGGTCGCCAACGAATTCCCTCGCTATAGCCCGTTTTGATGGTGGGGATATCGAGTGATAATTTCTGGCTCCAATAATCAAGGCAGTACCAATCCAACGTACCTCGGACTTCCTTGAACAGCGGCGCCAAAGTCGCTTGACTAGCAGCGACATCGAGACCGCGCTCCTGCCCCCAACGCTCGGGGATCACCGTGCCCCAAAAATGGTTGTCGAACTCAAGATCTAGCAGCGTGCCATCCATGTCGAGCAAAATAGTGTCGAGCTGTGACCAGTCAACGGTTTCGACCGCCAGATTGGTTGCAACAGTTAGCGCCATCGAGTGCTACCCTGTAGATATGAATGAGTCACACTATAGCGGTAACCCTGAGCTCGATGGGGTACTGCAGCAAACAAATCTGACTTTTGGTCAACTCCGCGCTGCATTGAGAGAGATAGCGGCGGATGCCGCGCGCTGTATTTTGGATCTGTACGCGGTCGCCAGCGAGGTGGCCGTGAGTCAAAAGTCTGACGCGAGTCCTGTAACCGAGGCAGATCATGCCTCGCACCGGCTGATTTGTCAGTCACTGCAAGCTTTGACCCCCAATATCCCCACCCTGTCTGAGGAGTCTACCCTCGAACAATTGATTGGCCGCCGTGATTGGCCAGTCTGTTGGATGATTGACCCCCTGGATGGCACCCGCGAATTCATAGAAGGTACCGGTGAGTTTACGATTAACATTGCACTCATAGTTGAGGCTCAGGCAATGCTGGGGCTTATCGCCGCCCCCAATCGAGGATATACGGACCTTGGTGTTCCCGGGTGGGGTGCACGGCGATATGGACTCTTTGATCAGGATGACGGTACCGCGCTGACAACACGCCCGCTGGACACAGCAGTGCCCTTGGTTATGTCATCGAGTGCTCGGCATCGAGAAGAACGCGTTCAAGTGATGATGAATCGTTTGTCGCCGCTGGCAAGTGGTGCGCAGCGACTGAACGCTGGCAGTGCACTGAAATTTTGCGATTTGGTGGGAGGGGATGCTGACGTCTATCCAAGAACGTCACCCTGCTATGAGTGGGATCTTGCTGCCGGCGATGCATTAGTGCGCGCGGCAGGAGGTCGTGTGACGACGCTTGAGGGCGCTGGTATTCGCTATAACCAATGGGATAGCTTGAAAGCGCCTAAGTTTATTGCAGCCGCTGACCCAAACGTGGGTTATGCGCCGTTGGTGCGCGAGCAGGATGTCTGATGGCGTCCTTTTCCCATTGAAGTATCTTGGCTTAGCAACGCTCTGGGATGTAGTGGCGATGAGGCTTTTTGGTCACCTGCTATTCCGGAGAGAGTGGTTTTGAGCACAATGCAGAGCGATGCATGACAGACCATATTGATCAAGACCAAGCCGCCGCAAATGATGAGCTCTCGCCCGCTGAGCGACTCGTGCTCATAGAGGGTCAGCATCGGTCTCTGGATCAAAAAATCATCGAGTTGCAGGCGCGCCCGTGGCAAAACCAGCTACTGGTGCAGCGCTTGAAGAAGGAAAAGCTTCGGCTAAAAGAGGTCATCGAACGATTAAAGGGAGAAATGATTCCCGATCTGAATGCCTAATTCATCAGGGCAGGCTATGCCCTTCGTGAGTCAGGAGTGACACTTTAAACTCTAGCCCTCCGGTAAACCCCGTCAATGCACCATTGCTGCCCATCACCCGATGGCAGGGCACAATAATGGGGAGCGGGTTGCGTCCCACTGCACCACCAACTGGCCTTGCCGAGCGAGGTCGACCAATGGCGTGTGCGACCTCGTTGTAACTCACGGTCTCGCCATAGGGAATATCGGTGAGTGCGGCCCACACTGATTCTTGAAAGGGCGTGCCTGCCCAAACCAGCGGCACTGAAAAACGAGTGAGCTCTGACTTAAAGTAAGCGGTGAGCTCTTCGATGGCATGGTCTAGCACTGGCGTTGTCTCTGACGTCTTCATTGGTTTTGTGGCGCGACTGGGGAAGCGAATAGCGCTCAAACCGGATTCCGTCGCCTCTAGCTGCAGCGCACCGATTGGTGTCATCAAGGACTGCCGAAAGAGCATGGTTAGCGCGGCTCTCCATCAACGCGCTGTGCGGCAGGTGCCAGCGATAATCCGACACACAGCAACAGGGTCAGCAACGCTAGCCACTCGCTCGGTTGCCCGGGCGAATCGCCGGATACAAGGGGCGGTAATGCAGTGCAACACAGTAACCCGGTAATGATGAGGCTCAGGCGCCGAGTACCCATCAGCCCGAGCGCGAGTAGGAGAAAGAGCGTGCCCCGGCCCGCATCAATTAATTCGCTGGCTGACAGATCGGATTGCCATAGGCCCGCAATGAGCAAGATGCCCATCGACAGCGTGAGCAGCATGGTGAGCTGTCGCAGGCTCGTTTTAAGGGGCGGTATGACCAGTGCCATGGGGGTGTCACTCTTTTAACAATGCCACTCGTTGTCAGTGGGCACTCTTGTTTGGCGTGATGTCACCGAGTTACAGATGGGGCATATGGCTTTTGGCGACAAGCGGTATGATGCAAGGTATGGATAACAACTTACTCTGCGCTGATCGAGTGATCAAGGCGCTTCCGACAGCGGTCAGGGAGGTCTTGCAGGTCGCCGTCTATGACACGGTGGGCTCGACCAACGATGTGCTTCGCGAAAAGAAAGGGCAGGCCGCTTTGCATGGGACTGTGGTGATCGCTAATCAGCAAACAGAAGGGAGAGGTCGACGTGGCCGGCGTTGGTGCAGTCCGGCGGGTGCCAACTTGTACTGTTCAATGGGTTGGCATTTTAACGTTTCGCTAGAAATGCTCACGGGGCTCAGTTTGGCTGTTGGCGCGATGGTAGCGGAGCAAATCAAGACCCACCTAGGTGTCGACTTGCAATTAAAATGGCCCAATGACCTTTATTACAAGGAGCAAAAGTTGGGCGGCATACTCGTCGAGGTGTTGGGCGACGACGCAGGTGGGCGGTCTGTCGTGATCGGCCTTGGTTTGAACGTCAACATGCCGGAGGAAGCGGGTGCGAGTATCGAACGCCCTTGGACCGACTTAAAGTCCGCCGTTGGCGCAGAGGTGGATCGTCATGCGTTGGCGGGCGCTGTCGTGGCGGGTGTTGCCGATGGTTTGGCGCAATTTGCCGAATCCGGCTTTGCGCATTGGCATGCCGCTTGGTGCCGCCGTGATTATCTATCGGGCAGATCAATTGTGATAGACGGCACCCCTCCCATCGCCGGCATTGCTTGTGGCGTCGACGACAGCGGTGCCTTGCTGGTCGAGTCTGAGGCAGGTCAAGTGGCGATTGCGGGCGGTGAGGCGAGCGTGCTGGAAATCGGCGCAGCCTCATGAGTGAGATGTTGCCCTGGTTACTACTCGATGTCGGCAATACCACCATTAAGTGGCGTCTGGCGCAGGCTGAAGGATTGTTGGATCAGGGCGGTCGAACTGCCTCTGACACGCACGCCTTGTGCGAGGCATTGACGGGGTTGGCTTGGTCGCAGGCCGCGCTAACCAGCGTTGCGGGTCCCTCTTTTGATGGCGATGTGATCGCGAGGCTTTCCGAAATCAGTGACGCCCCGGTGCGGCACGGCATGGCCGAGGCATCACGCTCCGGGCTCACCAATGCCTACCAGCCGCCAGAATCGCTGGGGGCTGACCGATGGTTTGCGATGCTTGGCGCTTGGCACGAACACAAGGGGCCGCTGTGTGTTGTTGACGCGGGAACTGCGATCACCATTGATATCGTTACGTCTGAAGGCCGCCACGAGGGCGGTTACATTATCCCAGGGGTAAATCTTATGCGCCAATCGCTAACTAACGATACTCGTCTGATCGATGTTAAGGCATTGGCGGCGCCGGCAATATTGCCCGGTACTGATACGGCACAATGCGTCAACGCTGGGATATGGCAGGCCGCTCAGGGTGCGATTCAGTCCGTGATTACCCAATATCCTCACCACCGACTGATGCTCACGGGTGGTACCGCCCCTGAATTGATGGCATTGGGAGGCGAGGGGGAACATCGGCCCCATTTGGTGCTCGACGGGTTGCGGGTGTGGTTGTCATCTGAGCTTGACGAGTCGGCTCGCTGAGGGGATGATGCGCACCCCAAACAGGGCAAGCACTGTAGTTCTCCGCTTGCTCCGCGCTTAGCTGGCGTAGCTCAGTAGGTAGAGCAGCTGATTTGTAATCAGCCGGTCGGGGGTTCGATTCCTCTCGCCAGCTCCATTTCTTCCCATATGTGGTGCCGTATATCGCTAGGATAAAGCGATTTCTGACGTTTCAGAGGCGGTTTCGCAGGAGAAACGGGGCCTCGATGTCACTGGCGCCGTATCCAAGCAGGGTGCTCCGCCCGCACGACCACATTGAGTCCGTATTCGACATCTGCCAACACAGGCAGAATTCCCTAATCGACAGTGTTGACACAGAGGGTGTAGATCTAGAGAATGTGCGCCCTTCCGGAGGGGTTCCCGAGTGGCCAAAGGGATCAGACTGTAAATCTGACGCGCGAGCTTCGGTGGTTCGAATCCACCCCCCTCCACCAAGGATAACGCCGGAAGGGGGAGTGAGAACCTTCGGTGTTGGGCGCGGGTCCCGAGGTGAAAGTCACGCCGCGGGTATAGTTTAATGGTAGAACCTCAGCCTTCCAAGCTGATGATGCGGGTTCGATTCCCGCTACCCGCTCCATTAAAGAGCAGCAGTTTTGCTCATATAGCTCAGTCGGTAGAGCACTTCCTTGGTAAGGAAGAGGTCACCGGTTCAAATCCGGTTATGAGCTCCAATGCGGTATGGCGCCGAAGGCGCGACATCGGAAAGGTGGGTCAGAAGGCCCATAGAAGAGAAAAGGGTGGGCGCAGTCAGCGCACTGAGTAAGACGAGCCGGCGACTGATGAGTCTGCGCCGCAAAAGAAATTGAGGAGAGTGTCGCCATGGCAAAAGAGGCATTTGAGCGTTCGAAGCCCCACGTGAATGT
>ENA-UZWV01006380-UZWV01006380.1-metagenome-genome-assembly--contig:-Day-3-1m-contig-6380_pt1 | contig 13573 bp, 8 predicted proteins | sample MGYA00260342_ERZ794902 | MGnify/ENA metagenome assembly ERZ794902
GCATAAAAAGGCATACCCATCAGGATCAACATAAACGAATAAAATACAATTTCTGCGCCGGCACCCCAGATCGCGAAAAATGAATATAGGAATGCCGCAATAGCTAGACCAACGGCTCTATTGCGGTCTGCACCCGCATCATCACGCTTTAAAAAGTAAAACTCAGCGACCGCTGAAAACGCGTAAGCCATCAATGTCGATAGCGTCGATAACATAGCCATAAAGGTGAATGCGGCCACTAGGCCCTTGGTGTAATTCAGTATTAAAAGTGCGCTCACAAATAGACCTGACACAATAAATGAAAAAGCAGGAGTGCCCGACTTACTCAAGGTGGCAAACCTAACTGGCAGCAGATGATCCTTGGCTGCCGCTAAAGGAACATTGCCCGCCGTCAATGTATTGGCATTCAATGAACCCAGAGTAGAAATAAGCGCACCTACAGTGATAAATGCACCGCCAATTGGCCCCATTATTTTTGTTGCCGCCAATGTAAAGGGCGCAGTAGATATCAGCAACTCTTCAGCCGGAACCACCAGTGCAATCGATAGGCTCACCAAAAAGTAAATCGTCAATATTGTTAATACTGAGGCTATTAGAATACGCGGGATCATCTTGTCTGGCTCGGCCATATTATCGGCAGGTACAGTAGCCGTTTCTATCCCCACAAAAGACCACATTACTAACGTAGTTACTGTCGCTAATAAGGCTATAGGGTGCAGTTCGGTAGGATTAATCGGCGGCAATAGCTCGGGCTGCATATTGGCAAAGCCCATCACTATCATCACCAGCAACGGCACTATTTTAAGCAGCGTGGTAACCACCTGAAAACTGCCGCTACCCTCTACACTGCGAATATTTAATCCGATGATGGTCCACACCAACGTCAGCGAAACAACCAGCGATGCAACCGCTGACTGGGCAATCAATGGTACAAATACACCCAGATAGCCGACAAAGGCCGTCGCTATTCCCGCCACCGCAGCTATGCAGGCAATCCAGTAAGTCCAGGCAATCAAAAACCCGGCAAAGTTTCCCAAGCCAGCACGCACATAGGCATAGGGGCCACCCAGCTTGGGGACGCGGCGCACTAAACGGGAAAGCGATAGCGCCACCAGCAATGTGCCCGCTCCGGCAATTAGCCAACCAGCTAGCCCCAATAGGCCATAAGGGGCCAATAGTGTGGGCATCATAAATACGCCAGAGCCTATGGCGCAGCCGACTGCAATTGACCAACCGCGCCAAAAACCGATTTCGTTGTGTGAGTTTGCTGGTTGTCGCATCGGCATACCCAACTCCCCTTTTTTAAGACACGTTAACAGCGGTGGAGATTATTGCAAAGGACAACGCCACTGTTTTAACTATGTATCGATCTGCCCCCCTCTAAAAAAACACGTTAAACCTAGAATAACAACGCTCAATTTTTTTGAACTCAAGTGAAGCAAGTAGGACCTTCAAAAATAGGGAATGAATACACTTTCAAATTCTGAGCTGCTGAAGCTAACCGATGGCTTTAATACAGAGTGGGACAAGAATTTTATACATTTTAACATCACATTTAGAGACGTAATTAACGCCCCAAGAAATGATTTTTTCGCATACAAAGATCGACAATATTTACGTCGACCGATTCGGAAACATCATAGAGTGTGATGCCTCCGAGAGCACCATACACAGAAAAGCCTCTTAATTGCGGTGTTTTTGTGTACCGATAAGGCGGGATGAGAATCTTTCCGTTCGACTAGTTACCTGAGGGGTAAATCAGATCAAAACGCAACGCGGCGCAGCCCCATAGGGCTTCAAACAGGCCGGCATCAGTTTGTCGTCAACTCTTTCAAGTGATCCAAATCTTTCAAAAACTTAATCAAAGAGTGACTAGCGACAGGGAAAAGCCTAAGAGTTATTAGCAAGAAATCACGGAATGATTGACCATCTAAAAAGAACGGCTGGGGCCAATATTAAAGATTTGGAGGAAAATCATCCGCCAGCCTTAATAAATTCAGCGCAAAGCGCAGAAAAAACACGGCATATTAAAGGTTGATATACTACACTTTCATCGATAAAGTAGTTTTAGTTGGGGTGAGCACCATCCAACGAGTCTCCAAAGGCGACAGTCAGGTATAAAAAAACAAATATTATTAAATTTGAGGGGAAATCATGAAACTTATTCATTCCAAACGTTTAAGCCTTGCGGTTGCGATCGCTGGCGCGTTGATGGCAGGTGTAGCTCAAACTGCCGAGATCGACGAAATTATAGTTACAGCGACTAAATCTGAGAAAACACTCCAAGAAGTTCCAGTAGCCGTTACCGTGGTATCTGCAGCGTCTATCGAAGCTGGCAATGTCTCAGATTTAATGGATCTAAAGCAATTAGTTCCATCTTTTGACACACGACAGAATCAAACAACCATCAACTCTTCAGTTTACATCCGCGGTTTTGGTGGCGGCGGATCATCAGTGGGCATCGAGCCCGCGGTGGCCATTGTTGTCGATGGCGTGTACAGAACGAGAATTCCTGGCGCCCTAGATGATCTTCCTGTGGTTGAGCAAATAGAGGTTCTGCGGGGACCGCAGAGCACGCTGTTTGGCAAGAGCGCTTCGGCCGGTGTGGTAAGCATAAGAACTAAAGAGCCCTCTCAGGAAACTCAAGGCAGCGCTAGCATGAATGTGGGTAACTATAACTCTAGACATGCCAAGTTCTATATGACCACTGGCGTTTCAGAGAACGTTGCTTTTGCTTTAAGCGGCAGCAAGAACTCACGAGATGGTTTCTTCCAGAACCAAGTTGAGGGTGCTCGGGGAGACGTTGGCGATCGAGATCGTTACTCAGTGAGAGCTGATTTTCTTTATACGCCATCAAATGATCTCTCCATGCGCCTTATTGCCGATAAGAGCTCTGCTGATGAGGTGTGCTGTGGTGTAGTCAACGCCTATCGACTAGATCAGGGATCCTATCAAGTCGTAGCAGCTGCGGGTGGTACGATTCCCAATGCAGCTACTGATCCTGACGCGGCGCATGCTGGAAAAACTTACTTTAACTTCCGTCCCAGCAACGAAAATGTCAACGAGGGTATCTCCCTAACTATCGAGAAGGATCTTGGCTGGGGCGCGCTTACCGGCATGATAGCCAATCGAACCATGGAGTACTCAACACTGCAGGACGTGGACTTCGATAGCGCCCCCCTTACGAACAGTGGTCGTGACGCAATGAGCATCGATAGCGATCAATTTGAGCTAAGACTTAACTTCTCAACCGGCAATATCGATTGGACAACAGGATTTTTCTACTCTGATGAGGATATCTCAGGGACAAGCGAAATCAAATTTGGATCAGCATTTAGAGGCTACATGGATATGCAAGCCTTCACTCTCGGCGGTTACCCAGAAGGTACTCCTTTCTTTTCCACATTTGACTTACTCGAATCTGGGCAAGGTGATTATGCACCATTGGCCGCCTTCTTAGGCACAAACCCTGAGACGGGAGAAGCTTACACGCAATTTTATGCACCCGGACAAGGCGTAGTCGATAGCGCCGAGCAATCCAACCAGTCCTTATCAATCTTTGCGCAAGCCGACATTCAGTTGAGCGATCAACTTTCTCTATTACTGGGGGTCAGCCGGCTTGATGACGATAAAGAAGTTGCTTTCTCTCAGGTGCATAATGTGCCATTTTCCACAATACCCGGGGCTTACTTAGGTCCTGCCGCAGATCTACAATATTTAAAGCCATCGCTTACATATCCAAATCCTGGAAACAACGGCAAATCAAATGACACCAATACTGACTATACGGCCAAGCTGACCTATGAGTATTCAGACTCTGTTACGGTTTATGGAGGCGTTTCAACCGGGTTCAAATCTTCGTCTTGGGACCTAAGTCGAGATTCCAATCCATCATCTGCTGAGATTGCGGCTAATGGTTATAGCCCGGCGAACAATCCTCTCAATCTAGACACAGATATTGATGGATTGAGATATGCCAAGCCCGAGGAGTCAACAGTTTATGAGTTGGGTGCCAAAATCCAGTTCGCCAATGGCTACTTAAATCTTACCTATTTTGATCAAGAGGTTAAGAACTTCCAGACCTCAACATTTGTTGGTGGTGGTTATGCCTTCTCGAATGCACCATTACAAACCTCTGATGGTTTCGAATTTGAGTCGTTATTTGCTCTATCAGAGAACTTAACAGTAGGCTTGGGTGGCATTATCCATGATCCAAAGTATGGTGATGGACATATCGTTGCAGATGTGGACCTCAGTAACACAAGGCCATCAAGAGTATCAAAGCAAAGATTTACTGCTTCTGTGAATTATGCATTTAGCGCCCTGGGCTTTGATAACATGCTCTCTATTACTGGTCTTAGTGAGAGTGAGTACTACACTCTAGAGAATCCAAACCATAGAGAGGTTATCTCTGCAAATGGTATGGATGTGTCTAGCAAGGATGTTGTAAATCTTAACCTGTCTATGTCGAAAGGTGCTGGCACATTAACGGTTTGGGCCAACAATGTATTCGACGAGAAATGGATGGAAACAACATTTATCTCTCCTGGTTCAGATGCAGCCGGGGATGCTGCTGCTATCTATAGTGGCTACCCTTCTGCGCCACGTACAGCAGGTGTAACCTTCTCTTTAGACTTCTAAATAGACCTGCATCAAAAAAGGGTGGCTCTAGCGAGTCACCCTTTTTTTTGCCGTCAACTTTACCGACAGCTAACTAATGACTGGTGACCTGGATTCGCTAAATGAGTAAGAAAGGGTCAAAAATGTCAATCTGCGCCTGTCTGGGGTAATGATTGGGATCTGATCTTCTTTGGCCGTAACCTAACTAGCGAGATCACTGCAAATGGTGCAACAGATGTGCCATTAGCAGCTGGTTTACACTTCCGACACATGACTGCCAGAGAAATTTACTGCGCACGATTCGGTATAATTTATAATTTTGTTAGCTAGATTAAAGGACGGACATCCCCCATCCTTTTTTACCTTTAAAGACGGTGCTCTGTCTGAAATTGCGACAGCCATGACTGCTTCAGACAGTGATTCCAGATACAGTCGGGCTATTATAAGAAAAAGTCATTAAGTAATAATAACCAGACCCCTCGAGAGATCATAGTCACTATGCGTGCAGTACCATTATTATCCCAACGCTATATTAATGTTGGCCGCGGCTTTTTAGCGTTGGTAGGGCTGACTATTGCGCTTATGAGTTCTGACCTTACTTTAAATACTCTGAGTACCGACAACCCTGTATTAGTAACAGTAAATCAGCATTCTATCGGCCTGCAACAACTCAACTTTGCCGCACAGCGGCTCACCGGTGCCTCTGCCGATACCCTTGATAACGAACAGAAAAATATCATCGTTAAATTATTAATTGATGAAGAGCTGCTACTACAGCGCGCTGAATTATTGGGCATTGCCAGCGCAGATCCTGGAATTCGCAAGGCGCTGACCCGGGCAGTGATTGATAAGACAGCGGACGAATTCTTAGCCCAACCAATTGCGCCACAGCAGTTAAAAGATTTTTATCTCCAGTACCAGATGCTATTTACCCAACCAATGCGCATTAGATTACAGGCTTATAAATTTGTAGACCTAGCCAAGGCACAGCAGGCTTTTGAATCTGACCCACAGTTAACCAAACAAATCTCAATGCTACCGCCATCAGCACTACCAGTGCATATGCTGCGCCGCTATCTTGGCAGCAGATTGACCGATATAGCCCTCAGCCTAGAGGTGGGAGAAACTAGCCGTCCTATTTCGCAGCCAGATGGCGTTTATCTTTTAACGATTGTTGAACGACAACCTGAGCAACCTCTACCTTTTGCTCAGGTTCGCCCTCAGGTGGAAGCCGAATATCTGCGTCGAGGCCGGGATGCTGCATTACAAAATCAGCTGATAGCACTGCGCCAACAGGCAGATATAAGAATTAATCAGGCTCAGGTTAATAAGGCTGATAATGAATAGCGCAGCTCATCATTCACTGCGGATTCTAGTCTTGGGAGCCCTATTGGGCACAGTACTCGGCGCACTAGACGCCACAGACTGGTTGACCCCAAACCAGCAACTTAGCGAGTCATCTATAGCTGCGGTCAACAGCACCCAGATTCGTCTGCTGGAATACCAACGTGCACTAAATATGCTCGCTAGCGAAAAGCGTGATGCCGTAACTGATCAGGATCGCGACCTTGTATTACAGCGTTTAATCGATGAAGAACTGCTGATTCAGCAGGGCCTTAATTCAGACTTAATACGCACCAATATAGCGGTACGCAATGTGGTTCTTCAATCAATTTTGGCTGGAATTATGGTCGAAATAGAGGCCAGTAATAGCCAGGAACAGGTACTAGCGGACTATATAGAAAACTTAAAAACTTCCGCTAATATAGAGTGGTCTGCAGGTTGGGAGCAGCCATGAGCGCACTAATAGCCATGAGTAAATTAACAGCCATAAGCCTGTTACGAACCATAAACCCAATAAAAGCTTTGGCCACCAGCACTATCTTATTGCTGATGTTATTGAGCCCTGACAGCAGTGCGCATAACCGCAGCCAGTCTTTTTCTACATGGACCTTTAACGAACAGCAAGTAAGCATGGTTTTTACCATCAAAGCTCGCGAAGTAACCCGCTTGATGGCAGCAGAGATATTGCCGGCAGAAACAATTTTTCTCAATCATCTAAAAAACAATGTCCGCGTTCAGGCAAATTCCCTGCCCTGTTCCATTCAAGGCAAAGCAAAACCACTTTTAGCCGCCACTGGTTATCTTCGCGCGAGTCTCAACTTTAACTGCGAGCCAAGCACAGACAATACGAACCATGATATTCAGCTAGATAGCTTTTTTGGCGTAGCTCCATCCCATGTTCATTACGCCCGTATCGCAATCGACCAACAGGCGTCGATCGAATATCTTTTTACCGATGCTGTGCGCAACCATCAGCTCAATCAACAACAGCTAGCCAGTACAAATAGTCTATATCGCACCATCAGCCAATACATGGCACTGGGAATGGAACATATATTTGGTGGCATCGACCATATTGCCTTTTTGTTAGCACTGCTGCTTTTGCTGCGCGGTCTTCGCGATGTGCTGTGGATAGTCACAGGATTTACAGTCGGTCATAGTATTACCCTGAGTCTGTCCGTAATGGGCGTTGTAACACCAGATACCGCTGCTGTAGAAGCCATTATCGGGTTTACTATCGCACTGGTTGCGGCAGAAAATATCGGCGCCAAAACCTCAGCTAATCGCCACATCGCAAAGCTATTTGTCGCCGGGCTATCAGCCATGATACTGACCTCAATAATCTGGGGCTTTGGCTTGACCGCACTTAGCTGTGCCGGATTAGTTATTTTCACGCTGGCTTATCTGCCGCAATCCAAAGATCAATCCAGCGCTATCGCTATGCGCCCATTATTAAGTCTGGCATTTGGTTTAATTCATGGCTTTGGTTTTGCACAGGTACTCACTGAGATTGGACTGCCCAGCAATCAGCTATGGCCAGCTTTACTCGGCTTTAATCTGGGTGTCGAGCTAGGACAACTTATTATCGTGGCGCTGGCTTGGCTGACTGGCTACTGGGTTTATAGCCGCAGGACGGATAGATTCGGCACAGCAATACAAACTGGCGTACTTTTGGATATTGCATCAGCGCTGCTTTGCGGCTTAGGTCTTTATTGGTTTATTGCCCGCAGTTACGGGGTTGCTTAGAATGAAATTAAAAAAATAATATTGAGAGGGGTAACAAAATGTTAAAACGGATAGTAATCGCTGTATTTAGCCTAACTCTGGTTATGGCCATTGTGTTTACTGGCTATGCACCAGAGCCAGTGTATAAATTATTTCCGGGCTATTTTGCCGACCCCAATAATGCCTGGGACGACTCGCCACTAGTATTTGGCACAGTCACAGAGGCACGGCTACCAGACACTGTTATCGATGACCGCGGCAATCGCCAAGCCAATGCCCGCAATGCGCTCTCTGTAGAACAAGATAAACAGATACTGTTTGGCGACACCCATGTACACACCACCAATTCGGCAGACGCCTTTATGTATAGCCTGCCCATGATGCACGGTGCCTCAGGTGCTTACCCGCCAGCCTATGCCTGCGACTATGCGCGCTTTGTTTCGCAGCTGGATTTTTACTTTCTTACCGATCATGCCGAGAGTTTTACTTACAAGCAATGGCGCGATGGTATTGACTCAGTGCAGCAGTGCAACCGTTTGGCGGGCGACCCACAGAACCCAGATATTGCCGCCTTTATCGGCTGGGAATGGACTCAGGTTGGGCAGGTTGCCGAAAATCACTATGGCCACCACAACGTGTTATTTAAAGATGATAATCCAGACATGTTACCCAGTCACCCTATCGCTGCTGTAGGTATGGGCGTGGCTACCATCGCCGCGCGCTCGGCAGAGGGCAAGCAGTCTTCGCTACTGCGTCTAATTGACCCGCGTCATCGCGGTTACTATGCCGCCTACAATAACTGGGTTGAGCAGATGGCCGCGACACCCGCCTGCGACCCAACAGTGCCAAGCCCAGAACTGCCCGCCGACTGCTATGAAAGCGCGGCAACCCCCGGCGAGTTATTCAGTAGATTAGATCAGTGGGGTTTTGATAATATCGTTATTCCCCATGGCACCAGCTGGGGGTTTTACACACCGCCCAATGCCAACTGGTCTCACCAGTTAACTGCCGCTAATAACGATGCACAGAAGACCAGGCTCATCGAAGTCTATTCTGGTCATGGTAACTCCGAGGCCTTTAGAGACTTTAGCGTGCGTCGCCAAGATAACGCAGGTCTATGGTACTGCCCCAAGCCACAGGCTAATTACCTACCCTCTTGCTGGCAGGCTGGTGAAATTATTCGCGACCGCTGTCTGGCCGCAGGCCTAGATGCGGCCGAATGTGAGACCCGCGCTATTGAAGCCAGACATAATTTTGTTCAGGTCGATACGGTTTATGCCTTTATGACTGTGCCCGGCAGCACTCCTGAAGAATGGTTGGATTCCGGTCAGGCGCGAGATATGTATCTTCCTGCCTTTAACTATCGGCCGCAGAAATCCGTGCAATATGGTTTGGCACTACAAAATCATGAGAACCCAGAAGATCCCCAGCGCTACCGCTGGGGCTTTATCGCCTCGACAGATACTCATTCCGCGCGCGCTGGTCACGGCTTTAAACAGCAACAGCGCACCAACACCACAGATTCAACTGGCCCAAGAGATCAGTTCTGGAACGATGTTTTTGCCAGTACCGCTGTGGTTACCAAGGCCGCACCACAGTCATTGCGCGCGGATCAAATTGACCCAGTGGCCGCAAAAATCTATGCCTCAGAATTTGAACGCACCACCTCATTTTTAAATACCGGTGGTCTGGCGGCAGTCCATTCTAAAGGCCGCAGCCGCGAGGCCATTTGGGATGCGATGAAACGTCGCGAGACTTATGGCACCAGTGGTCATCGCATATTGCTGTGGTTTAATCTATTGCAGGATGGCAGCAGTGTGCCCATGGGCACTGCCGTCGCGCAGAACAGCAATCCACGCTTCCGCGCCAAAGTCATTGGTTCATTTAAACAGCTGCCCGGCTGCCCCGACTATGTAGTAGACACATTGGAGGCCAAATATCTCGAAAAAATGTCGCTGGGTGAATGTTACAACCCTTCTGATGAGCGCTACCTGATTGAGCGTATCGAGGTCATTAAAATTCGCCCGCAAGCATTTAGCGGAGAGAGCGTTACTCAGTTGATCGAAGATAGCTGGCGCAGCTTTGACTGTGAGCCTTCACCAGAGGGCTGTACGATAGAGTTTGAAGATCCGGACTTTGCCGCACAGGGCCGCGATGCGCTCTATTATATTCGAGCACTTGAAGAACCTGTGGCCACTATTAACGGCGACAATCTGCGTACCACTTTTGACGACAATGGCAAAGCTATTGCCACTGAGCCCTGTTTTGGTGATTTTCGAACCGCCGAAAAAGATGACTGCCAGAATCCTGGCAGCCAGAGAGCCTGGTCCTCGCCGATATTTGTCGACTATCAACAATAATGAAAACTCTATAAGGACATTATTATGAGTAATAAAACCGCACTGGTCACTGGCGCCTCTGATGGCATCGGCATTGAGTTTTGCAATATTTTAGCAGCTAAAGGCTACGACCTTATTTTGGTTGCGCGACGCAAATCCAAGCTTAATGAGGTGGCCGAAAGTCTTTCACAACAGCATAAAAATATTAACTGCACGGTCATTAGTAGTGACCTATCCAAGCCTCAGGCGGCTCAGGAACTATTTGCCGCCACGGTCGAAAAAGACCTACAAGTTGATCTGTTAATTAATAACGCTGGGCTTTTACAAAACGGCTACTTTACGGATCTCGATCTGATCACCCAAGAAAATATGATCACCGTCAATATCTTGGCCCTTACCTCTCTAACTCATTTATTTGCCAATGATATGGCCACTAGAGCCGGCGGGCATATTTTAAATATGGCATCCTTGGCCGCATGGGTACCGATTCCCAACCAGAATGTATACGCTGCTACCAAGGCCTACGTACTGTCGTTTAGCCAGGCCCTGCACAATGAACTCAAGGCAGCCGGCAATGGGGTGTCTGTCACCGCGCTATGCCCAGGTTACACCGATACCAAAATGATGGATAACCCAAATCAGGGCGCGAAACTCTCTATTCCAGACGCAATGCTGCAATCGGCACAGGAAGTTGCAGAGCAAGGTATTGCGGCCTGTCTAGCGGGTAAGCCTACGATGGTGACTGGTTTTGCCAATCGAGTATCGGCCGCTATTAGCCATCTATTTCCAAAAATGACGCTGGCCAATATTGCGGGTGGTTACTACCGAAAAAATCTAGATTAGGTCACAGAGACGTTACATCGCTAATATTAAAAGAGATAGTTATGAGCCAGAAAAAACCAGAGAAAGTGTTGATCACCGGCGCCAATGGCTTTATTGGCAATACGTTAATGCGCTACTACAAAACACAGAAAGTGCCCGTGGTCGGTATCGATCTAATCGGCAATGACGACGATATTGTTCAGGGCGATATTGCCAATCCGGAAACCATCAGCCATCTATTGGAAAGCTGCGATGTGGTTGTTCACACTGCTGCGTTGGTTTCAAACTCAATTGCCGACAGCGATATGTGGCGCGTCAATGTACTGGCTACCCGCAACCTGATTGCCGCCGCAGAAAAATACAAGGTGCGACGTTTTGTTCAGCTGTCATCTATTGTTGCCTATGGCAATGCCGCCGAGGGCGAACTGGATGAAGATCAGCCCGTGCATGCAGATGGCGGTAGCTATGTGCTGACCAAGCTGGCGTCAGAACATACGGTATTAGCGGCCCAGGCAAGGAGTTCTCTGGAACTGGTAATTATTCGCCCCGGTGATGTCTATGGACCGGGCAGCAGGCCCTGGATTATTCTGCCACTGGAAGCCATAAACAAGGGGCAGTTTATGCTGCCAGCCAAAGGCGAGGGATTTTTCCGCCCCATTTATATTGATGATTTGGTGCGCGGTATTGCGCTGGCAGTATCGACTCAAGAAGCCAGTGGTGAAATATTTAACCTTTCCTGCGAAGGCTATATCAGCACCAAAGAATTCTTTAGCCACCACTATCAGTGGAAAAATAAGCGCGGGCCCATGGTCGTTTCGACCAAACTGGCCCTCTTCGCTGCAGCTGCCGCCACCAAAATTGCCAATCTCACCGGCGGGGTTAACGAGGCTTCAACAGCAACTATTACTCAGCTATGCACCAAAAGTTGGTTTAGTATTGCCAAGGCCGAGCGTATTTTAGGTTGGAAGCCCGAGATATCATTTGACGAGGGTATTGAACGCTCTCGGATGTGGGCAGCAGAGCAAGGTCTTATCAAGTAACGCGATAGGAACCAGCAGTGCGGCCAGTCCATTGTTTGAAACTACGATAAAAAGAGCGCGCCTCAGCATAGCCCAACTCATAGGCAATACTGTCCAGACTCAGCGCGGTATTTTTCAGGAAATACAGCGCGAGCTCTAAACGCAGTTCATTGAGTACATCCTGATAATGGGTACCCTCTTCACCCAGCTTGCGCTGCAATGTGCGACTGCTCATACCCAGCTTTTCTGCAATTATCTGGCTCGAGGGTGCCTGCTGTTTAAGCATCAAACGCAGTATATTTTTAACCTGATTAGCGACGGTTTGATTCTTATCTAGATCCGCCAATAATGCGGTCGCATGCTCCAATAGGGTCTGCAAAATTTGTTCATTTGCCTGAGGCGATGGCATGTCCAATAAGGCTTCACTAACTCGGATACCACTGGCAGGCTGATCAAATAATACCTCACAGCCAAATAGAGCAGCGTAGTCCTCTAATAGTGCCGGGTCCTGGGGCGCCGAATGTTCAAACCAGACCGCGTCCCAGTCATCGAAGTTGAGGAAATTACGCGCATAGGTAACCCAGGAACCCAATACATTTTCAACCTCATGACGCTTTACCACTGGATCGCTAAAAGCGCAGGTCCAGCGCTGTAAAGCATAGCCATCGGCCACTTCAATTGAGGTCACCCCCATATCACCGACAATTTTTTCATAGATAGGAATCTTGGCCTGAACCATACGCAATGTAGAACAGTTCATGGAGATATAACCCAGCACCGAATAGGACGCGGGTTCGACAAAACTGGCCGAATGCAGGCCAAAGCAGGGATCATTGCTCGCCGCAATAAGTAGGGCTAAAAAATGCTCCATCGCCGCACCGGAAATATGCTTGTTGTTGTTTTCCAACAACACCGGGTCAATGCCCGCTGCAGTAAGCAGCGGCCTATAATCTACGCCACAGGATTCAGCAGATTTTAGATACTGGGTCACCGCTGGCACAGACGCCAGACCGTTGTTTACAGCTTTTTTGATGGCTTCATTCATAGTATATACAGCAGTCTCACTGCTGGCCGAAATAGTGATTCAATTGTCCTGTCATGACAGTGAATATTTTTACCTGTACATTAGTATAACGATGATTAGTTAATCCAAACATACAATCTTAATAAGGGGGTTCGCATGCGTCTGTGGAACGGCTGGGGAAATGAAGACAGTGAACTAAGCATGGAGCTTAACAGTGGTCTACGCATGCTTTTGCAAGCACTAGTCGGTGAGTCAAAAGGTCTACCAGAAGCAACCTTGGAACAGGTCACGGCTAAGGTTCCGGCCACCAAACTGGCAGCACACCCCCTAATTAGTCTCGATCCGGAAACCCGTGTCCGGCATGCCCGCGGCCAGAGCCTACCCGACTGGCTGGCCATGCACAGTGGCGATGTAGACACCTTCCCCGATGGTGTCGCCCTACCAGAATCTGCCGAGCAGGTGCGCGAATTACTCGCCTATGCCAAGGCCAATAATATTGATGTTATTCCCTATGGCGGCGGCACCTCGGTGGTTGGGCATATTAATCCAGATCACAGCGACCGGCCGATACTGACCATCGATATGGGCAAAATGAACAAGCTTATCAAGCTCGATCGCGACAGCCAGTTGGCTACATTTGGTGCAGGCACGCCCGGACCAGCGCTCGAGGCCCAACTCAA
>ENA-UZWV01017367-UZWV01017367.1-metagenome-genome-assembly--contig:-Day-3-1m-contig-17367_pt2 | contig 13542 bp, 9 predicted proteins | sample MGYA00260342_ERZ794902 | MGnify/ENA metagenome assembly ERZ794902
GTTTTGGCTAAACTTTTTACGCAATCATGATTTACATCAAAAGGGAGCAAGCTTTGCGCATCTATAATTTCTATATCTATAGATACTTGTTGCAGTTCTTTTGCTACTTCTTCTACAATTCTCAATGTAGACCCGTAGGAAACAACAGTTAAGTCGGCACCTTCTTTGATGGTCTCAACAACGCCAATAGGTGTTTTATATTCTCCTAAATTTAAAGGTAATTCTTCTTTTAATCGGTATCCATTTAAGCACTCAATAACCAGCGCAGGTTCATCACCTTCTAGTAAGGTGTTATAAAATCCGGCTGCTTTTGTCATGTTTCTGGGAACTAACACATGAATTCCTCTGACATTATGTATGATTCCTGCCATGGGAGAACCTGCATGCCAAATGCCTTCCAGTCTATGTCCGCGTGTTCTTATGATCAAGGGCGCTTTTTGTCTTCCAAAAGTTCTGTATTGAAGTGTCGCTAAATCATCACTCATAATTTGCAACGCATATAGCAAATAATCTAGATACTGTATTTCCGCAATTGGTCTTAAACCACGCATTGCTAAACCAATACCTTGTCCAATAATTGTTGCTTCCCTAATACCAGTATCTGCTACTCTTATTTCTCCATATTTTACTTGAAGCCCCTCTAAACCCTGATTTACATCACCTATAAAACCAGCATCTTCGCCAAAAATTATGACTTCTGGGTGTTTCTTTAATATTGCATCAAAGTTGTCTCTCATGATGACTCTTGCGTCAACTAAAGTTTTATTTTTAGCATAAGTCGGTTTTTTTTCTGATACATCTGAGGCATTAAAGTCTGATTCACTATAAAGGTGTGATGAGAAGGCTTGGGTAGCTATTTTTATTGTTTTTTTTATGAAATTTTGAAGTAATATCTTTTCTGCAAAACTTTCATCTTTTAAATAACGTAGCGATTTTCTAGTTGCCGATAAAACATCTTTTCTACTGGGTTCTACTATGGCAATCAAATCTTCTTTATACTTGGTTATAAAAGTACCGTTTTTACTTTTTTCAGCAACATTCTCTAATAATTGACAAGCAGTTGTAACTTCTTGTTTTATCTCATTAATATAGGCGCTCCATGCATTTCTCTTAGCACTTAGCACTTCTTTTTTTGCTTCTTTTTCTAGTATTATAATTTCTTCTTCAGAATCTATAAAACGTAAAGTTTCACCATCATCAGTTTCTAGCTCAAAGTCTAAAATCCATTTCCGCATTTTTTGAATACAATCGTGTTCTTTTTCCCAATCTAACCTTTCAGCTCCTTTATATCTCTCATGAGATCCAGATGTTGAATGACCTTGAGGTTGTGTTAATTCCTTAACGTGAACTAAGATTGGTACGTGTTCTTCTCTTGCAATTTTTGCTGCTTTATTGTAAGTATCTATTAGTTGTACATAGTCCCAGCCATTTACTACAAAAATTTCATAACCATTTGCATTTTCTTCTCTTTGAAATCCTTTTAATATTTCTGAAATACTTTCTTTAGTTGTTTGATGTTTTGCGTGAACAGAAATACCGTATTCATCATCCCAAACACTCATGAGCATTGGCACTTGTAAAACACCTGCAGCATTTATTGTTTCAAAAAATAGACCTTCACTTGTGCTTGCGTTTCCGATTGTTCCCCAAGCCACTTCGTTTCCTTTATTTGAAAATTTAGATTTATGCTGAACACTTTTTTCGTGTCTATAGATTTTTGATGCCTGAGCTAAACCCAATAAACGGGGCATTTGAGCGGCAGTTGGTGAAATATCTGAGCTTGAGTTGTATTGATTTGTTAAATTTTTCCAAGTACCATCTTCATTTAAACTATGAGTAGAAAAATGTCCTCCCATTTGTCTCCCTGCCGACATAGGATCAGCTTTAATATCTGTGTGTGCATATAAACCCGCAAAGAATTGTTGTGGTGTTAACTCGCCAATGGCCATCATAAAGGTTTGATCTCTATAATAACCAGATCTAAAATCTCCAATTTTAAAGGCCTTGGCCATTGCCAATTGTGGCACTTCTTTTCCATCACCAAAAATTCCAAATTTTGCTTTTCCAGTTAAAACCTCTCTGCGCCCTAATAAACTGCACTCTCTGCTAATTTTAGCAATTCTGTAATCATTTAAAACTTCTGTTTTAAAATCCTCAAAAGAAAGTTTTTGTTTATTGTCACTTGGTGTTTCTTGCAGCATTTTATCGGGTGTTTGAAAACGAATGTAAAGATAGTTTTTTTAGTTGATATTTAAAATAAATAATAAATTATTGATAATATGATACTTTATTTAGTTTTTGTAAGGTTTATTTTTGAGATAATGTAAATAAAGTGGGTTTCATTTTCACAATATATTTTTTTTGATGAATTGATGTGACTAGTTGAAATATCCAATTATCAGGTTCTTTTGTTGTTTAATGTTTTTTATTTATCACAGATTACTATTATCTGATTAAAAAGAATAATATTTTTCGTGGGTGTTCTTTTAATTATTTTTGAGAACTTTATAAAAATCCTCTTCTAAAAAAATTATAAATAGATTTTACATCGGTAGATAATGAAAATCTTATTTTTTGAGGATATGCCGCTTGAGCTATTTCCCAACCATTATTTGAGTATAGGGGAAAATAGATTTCGAAGATTTCATGAATAAAGTTAAATCGTATTCCACTCTCATAGGCAAAGTAAAGTGGTTGGTTTCTGTTCTTTAAAAAAGCGACATCGTTATATGTCTCTATCCATTTCCAAATTCCGACACTTGAATTGTTTGAAATCATAAATTGATTTGCAAACCTTGTGGGTAATACCGATTTAAATCCTCCTTCCGTAATTATATATTGTTGACTAAAAAAACCAGTATCTTCAGATCTTCCTACATAATTTAATTGGAACAAATAATCATTACTTCTGTCTAAACCAAAACTGAAATAATCTTCTTTAGTTTTATTATTAAAAAATACTCCAGCAAAGAATCTAAAATCTAATTGGGTATCTTTAGCGGTCAATGTTCTATATCTTAGGTCTAAAGAAGCTTTAGAAAAATTTTTTGCAAATTCTGTACTAAAACTATATCTAAACTCTTTTATGATATCAGGGTTTGTGTAGTTATAGCTTAAACTAAAAACACTGTAATTGTCTTGTGCTGTTTTTGTTGTACCATTTCCTACTTCTTTATTTATATGGGTTAGTTTAGCCCTTACTGATTCAGATGTTGCATCTCTTAATGTTTTCCTTTTAAAGATAAAATCTACATATGGAATGAATGAATTGTAGGATAGACCTAGATCATAATCAGAAGTACTTCCAAATAAACCGTATTTTATTTTTTGTAAATTTGTTTCCTCGAAAAATTGGTTATACTGAAATGAAAATTGCCCAACAGCTGTTTTGCTTTTTGTTGCATAATAAGGAGCTACTCTAAATTCGAAATTTCTTTTTATAAGAGGTTTATTGTGCAGTTGAACACCTAAAATTAATCCATTATAAAGATTATAATTGATGTCTGGTTGATAAAATATTTGATTATATTGTGGAGTGCTAACGTCCATTAGCAATGAGAATTTTATAGGTTTGTTAAGTATTTTTTTATTAATTTTTTTCCAGTTATTTAATGTGTTTAATTCTGGGTATAGATTTTCATAATTCAATGCAAACGTGTTGTATTTTCCTTTCTTAAATTTAACATTTCTGGTGCTGTCAACATTGCATACCCATTTTTTTAAAGCCACATCTTTACCTTTTAACGCGTAAATTGCTACTGGAGTAATTATGTTTCTTTTGTTTTTAATAGTAACAGATATGCTGTCTTCTTCTACCTTAATATGTTCTATTGTATGATCTATTTTTTTACTAGTCTTAATAAAATCATTAAAAAACCATTGTAAATCTTTGGTTGTTTTTGAAGAAATTAAATCATTGAATTTCTTACTTGATATAATTTTTAATTGATTTTTTTGATAAAATTCTTGAATTGATTGGTTTAAAATACTGTCTCCTAGATAGCCTTTTAAAAAGCGAAAACCCAAACCGGCTTTATACTTACTTCCTATTTTTCTGTTAAAGTTGGATAGTGAATCGGAAGATGTGTTTAATGCTTGGTCTAAAAATTGACGCGCTACGGATTGATAAATAAAAGGGTATTTATCATTAAAATCTAATTTTGATATATTAAAAGTTTTTAAAGGCCAAATGTTAGAGGCATTCCCTAATAGTTTGACTTCAGGATAAAATCTTTCTACATATTCAATCATTAAATAATTTTGAATACCATCAATAAGCCAATAATCTTTTCGTTTATTTAATAATATTGTATTTTCTAAATATCTTTTTGTTAAAGCTTTAAACATTGTAATGTCCCACTTAAAGGTGTCAGAAAAAGGTCTAAGGAATTTTGGTAATTGATTTAATCCAAAAATAGGGTTTTTACTCTGCGTCGCTTTATCTATGAAAATCTCTACATGCGGGTATTTTCCGAGGTAATCTTGTATGAAAATGAGTTCCCTATTTAAAATATTTGTCGTTAAATTAAAATCTAATTCATCAGCGAAAACATCTGTATGAACAGTCAATGTTTTTGTTGTAAAACTTTTTAATTGTTGTCTTTTATTGATTCCTAAAATAACATCAGTTTTATTTTTTCCAACTAGATAATAGTTAGTTGCTTCTTTCTTTTTAGTTCTGTATTGATACAAATTAGATTCTACGATGAATTTTTTAGGTACGTCAATTTCAATTTTAAAATCTGTTCCTTTTTCATATAAATCATCTAGATTTAAGTTACTCATATATTCCCAGCCGTTGTTATAGATAGCGGGGGTTATATACCAGTTTCTAAGATGATACCCTTTTTTTGTTTTGCCATATTTAGTAAAACGTGCACTTGGTATTTTTACAATATAAGTGACTGAAATTTTAATTTTTGAATTTGGATATAAGGGTTCTTTAAGAGAAACCTTTATAATATCTGCTTGATTTTTTAGTTCTTTAAAATGGACGTTTTCAAAATTTACAGATAGGCTTTTTATAATAGAGGACCCTAAATCTTTTTCTTTTGCAAAATAAAGATCTTTTTTAAAATCTTTAATAAACCTTTTAGATAAAGGGGTTTTTCTATCTCTGTAACTATTTGCCCAATTATGAAGGTAGATGTTCGACAGAATTGAATCTGATGTGTTATGGAATATGATTTCTTGTTGAATTTTTAACTCATCTTTTCGTGGGTCTAATTTAGATTTAATGCTGATAGAATTTTGCTGCGAAAACACAAATGTGGTTGCAAAAAGACAAAGAAGCAATATGGAATAATGATTTTTCAAGTAAATCTCAGAAAATTTGTTTTTATTTAAAAAAAAGAGAGTTATAACGGGCTATTTCGTAAAATACACAGCCCGCTATTTTATTAAAAAATATTTTAGAAGTTAGGTTTAAATTGATATTTAGCATAGAAGTTATTTAGGTGCTCCACAGCTTCATCTGCAGTGTCTACAACTCTAAATAAATTTAAGTCTTTTTCACTAATATTTCCTTCTTCGAGTAGTGTGTTTTTGATCCAATCTAACAAGCCAGACCAAAATTTTGTGCCTACTAGAATAATAGGAAAACGACCAATTTTTTTAGTTTGAATTAAAGTAATTGCTTCAAAAAGTTCATCCATAGTTCCAAAACCACCGGGCATTACAACAAAACCTTGTGAGTATTTTACAAACATTACTTTTCTAACAAAAAAGTAATCAAAATCTAAACTTTTTCCTTGGTCAATCCATGGATTGTCATGTTGTTCAAAGGGTAGCTCTATATTAAGACCAACAGAACTTCCTTTTCCTCTGTGAGCCCCTTTATTACCAGCTTCCATTATTCCTGGTCCACCTCCAGTAATTACACCATAACCGTTTTGTGTTAATTTAAAAGCAACTTCTTCTGCTAGTTTATAGTATGGGTCTTCGGGTTTTGTTCTTGCAGATCCAAAAATAGATACGGAAGGACCAATTTTACTTAATTTCTCGTAACCTTCAACAAACTCAGCCATTATTTTAAATATAGCCCAAGAATCGTTTGTTTTTATTTCATTCCACGTTTTTGTTTGTAGTTTTTCTTTTATTTTTCTGTCGTCATTCGTCATGTCAGTATTTTTTATTTTTTATTTTTTTTGAAAAAACAATGCTGGCTAAAATAGTTCTTTTTTCAAAAACTTAGCAGTATAACTAGTTTTATGTTTTGCAACTTCTTCAGGAGTTCCTTTACATATAATTTTACCACCTTTTTTACCACCTTCCATACCAACATCAATAATGTAATCTGCAAGTTTTACAACATCTAAGTTGTGTTCTATAATTAACACAGTATTACCCTTGTCCGCTAGTTTATTGAGAACATCCATTAAAACTCTAATATCTTCAAAATGAAGTCCTGTTGTAGGTTCATCTAAAATATAAAATGTGTTCCCTGTGTCTCTTTTAGATAACTCTGCTGCAAGTTTTATTCTTTGTGCTTCTCCACCAGAAAGTGTGGTTGATTGTTGTCCTAGAGTAATGTAACCAAGACCAACATCTTTAATTGTTTTTAATTTTCTATAAATTTTAGGAATGTTTTCAAAGAACACCGTGGCCTCTTCAATCGTCATATTTAATACATCAGAAATCGATTTTCCTTTGTAGCGAATTTCTAGTGTCTCTCTGTTAAATCGTTTTCCTTGACAGGTTTCACATTCCACTTGAACGTCTGGTAAAAAGTTCATTTCAATTACCCTAACACCACCGCCTTGACATGTTTCACATCTTCCTCCCTTTACATTAAAAGAAAAACGACCGGGTTTGTAGCCACGTATTGCCGCTTCTGGAGTTTTTGCAAACAAACTTCTAACTTCAGAAAAAGTACCTGTATAAGTTGCTGGGTTAGAACGCGGAGTTCTACCAATTGGAGATTGGTCAATATCAATTATTTTATCAATAAACTCTAAACCTTCAATTTTCTTGTACGGCATTGGTTTTTTTATACCTCTATAAATATGAGCATTTAAAATAGGGTATAAGGTCTCATTTATTAAGGTAGATTTTCCACTTCCAGAAACTCCCGTAACACAAATCATTTTTCCTAAAGGAAAATCTACAGAAACATTTTTTAGATTGTTTCCATTAGCTCCTTTGAGTTTAATGAATTTGCCATTACCTTCTCTACGTTTTTTCGGAACTACAATTTCCTTTCTTCCTGTTAAATAAGCTGCAGTTAAAGTATTTTGTTTTTTTAAATCTTTAAAAGTTCCAGCAGAAACAATTTCTCCTCCATGTCTTCCTGCTCCAGGACCAATATCGAATACGAAATCTGCATGTTCCATCATATCTTTGTCGTGCTCAACTACTAAAACTGAGTTTCCTAAGTTTCTTAATTTTACTAAAGAATCTATTAGTTTTTGATTGTCTCGTTGGTGCAATCCAATACTTGGTTCGTCTAAAATATATAAAACACCAACCAATTGAGAACCAATTTGAGTTGCCAATCGAATTCTTTGAGCTTCTCCACCGGAAAGAGACTTAGAAGTTCTATCAAGAGTTAAATAATCTAGGCCAACATCTAATAAAAATTGAATTCTAGTTCTTATTTCTTTTAAAATTTCTGACGCAATTAAAAGTTGTTTTTCTGATAACTCTTTTTCAATATTCTTGAACCATTCCGCAAGTTCAGTTATATCCATTTTAGCTAAATCACTAATATTTTTATCAGTAATTTTAAAATGAAGTGCTTCTTTTTTTAATCTCTTTCCGTCGCAAGAAGAGCAAGAAACTTCGTCCATAAAGCCTTTTGCCCAGCGTTTTAGACTCGTGCTTTCTGCGTTTGTGTACTGATTTTCAATAAAAGAGATAATACCCTCAAAATCTATTTTGTAATTTCTGGTTACTCCAACGGTTTTAGATTTAATTTCAAAAGATTCATTACCGCCATTTAAAATGATATCTAAAGCCTCTTTTGGAATGCTTTTAATTGTATCCGTTAATTTGAATTTATAACGTTCAGCAATATTTTCTATTTGTTTAAAAATCCAGCTACTTTTTTGCACACCTAAAGGGGTAATTCCTCCATTTTGTATAGAAACTGTGTAATCTGGAATTACTTTTTTTAAATTGATTTCGTTTGTAACACCCAATCCATTGCACTTGTCACATGCACCTTTTGGAGAATTAAAAGAAAAATTATTTGGTTCTGGATTTGGGTAGGCAATGCCAGAAGTTGGACACATTAATTCTCTACTAAAATAACGGGGTTTATTGTTTTCAATATCAATAACCATCATAATGTTATTTCCCGAATATAAAGCTGTTTTTATGGTTTCCTCTAAACGTTTCTCTACTGATTCATTGATTAGAAGTCTATCAATTACAACTTCAATGTCATGCGTTTTGTATCTGTCTAAACGCATTCCTTTTTTTATTTCTTTAATTTCTCCATCAATTCTGACCCGTAAAAAACCTTGTTTAGAGATTTGTTCAAAAAGTTCACGATAATGCCCTTTTCTAGATTTAATTAAAGGTGCTAGAACAGCGACTTTTTTATTCTCAAAATCTTTTAAAATGAGTTGCCTGATTTGTTCGTCAGAATAACTTACCATTTTTTCTCCTGAATTGTAGGAGTAGGCATCTGCAGATCTTGCAAACAGTAATCTTAAAAAATCGTAAATTTCAGTAATAGTACCAACTGTAGATCGAGGGCTTTTATTTGTGGTTTTCTGTTCTATTGAAATTACCGGAGAAAGGCCATCAATTTTATCAACATCGGGTCTTTCTAAGCCACCTAAAAATTGTCTTGCATATGCAGAAAATGTTTCAATATAACGCCTCTGCCCTTCAGCGTATATGGTATCGAAGGCTAAGGATGATTTTCCACTTCCGCTCAGACCAGTAATGACAACTAGTTTTTCGCGAGGAATTTTTACATCAATATTTTTTAAATTATGGGCTCTTGCTCCGTAAACTTCTATGTGTTCTTGGTCTTTCAAATTAGTTTTTTTCAGAAAAAGACAAAGTTAAAGAATCCTATTTTAATCAAAGGTGGATTGTTTCATGCTTTTGACATAAAACTTTCTATTAAAATGAAATTATGATAAAAACAGATGTTTAAATTGTGGTGCTATCAAATCATAAAATACTATCTTGCATTTAAATATTTTAGTAATAAATGATTGATAGTATTCGACATTTTTTTGAAAGAAATGGATTTCATGTTTCATCAAGATTAGCAGACAGAATAGGTATGAGAGCATTAAACGTGCGTTTGTTTTTTATTTATTTTACTTTTTTTACAGTTGGTTTGTCTTTTGGTTTTTATTTAACCTTCGCATTTTTATTAAAGTTAAAAGATAAAATATACACTAAAAGAAGCTCAGTATTTGACTTGTAGTCTATGAAGATAAAGGTACTAGAATCTAAAATAAATAAAACATTATTTTTAGTTGTGACTATTTTGTCAATAGGAACAATTGGGTATATGCTGCTCTCTCAATATACTTTTGTAGATGCATTGTATATGACTGTAATAACGGTAACAACCGTAGGATTTGGTGAGTTAAGACCATTCTCGCCAGAAGAGAAAGTTTTTACAATATTTTTAATTTTAACGAGTATTACTGTTTTTGGTTACGCTGTCTCAGCTTTTTCAGAATATTTAGTAAGTGGTAGATTATTTGAACATTTTAAGCAAAGAAAAGTGGAAAAACAAATTGCAAATTTAAAAGGACATACCATCGTTTGTGGTTATGGGAGAAACGGAAGACAGGCAATTTTAAAATTAAAAAATTACAATAAAAAGTTTGTAGTCGTTGAGGAAAAGAAAGAAAGAACGGAAGCTTTAGACGCTCAAGGGATTTTGAATATTACCGGAGATGCGACTATAGATGAAACTTTACTTCGGGCAGGTATAAAGAACGCGTCTAATTTAATTACTGCTTTGCCTTCTGATGCCAATAACTTGTTTGTGGTACTGACCGCAAGTCAGTTAAATAAAAAATGTAAAGTAATAAGTAGGGCTTCAAACGAGTCTTCTTACAGTAAATTAAAAATAGCGGGCGCAAGTAATGTTATTATGCCAGACAAATTGGGTGGTGATCACATGGCGTCGTTAGTCGTTACTCCAGATGTGATTGAATTTGTAGATAGGTTAACTATAGAGGGCGAAACTACAGCAAATTTAGAGGAAATTGCTGTAGATGACTTGCCTAAAATGTACATTAATAAAACAATTTTAGATTTAGATTTAAGAAAAGAAACCGGTTGTACGGTTATTGGTTTTGTTAAGCCTAATCAAGAGTATATTATAAACCCGGAAGCAGATTGTATTTTAATTGAAGGATCTCGTTTAATAGTTTTAGGAAGACCAGAGCAAATAATCAAATTAAGACAATTGTTTTAATCAGTAGTGATTTTTAAAGCCAGAAATAACAAATTATATTTTAAAGTAAATGGTAAAAGTGGTTGTTACAGGTAGTAATGGATTGTTAGGTCAATCCTTAATAAATTTATTACTTAAAGAAAAAGATGTGTATAAAGTTATTGGTTTTTCTCGGGGAGAAAATAGAAGTGGAAGAGACGATTTTTCTTATGTATCTATTGATATCACAAATGAGAAAAATTTGAAAGAAATATTATTAGAAATCGAGCCAAACTTTATCATTAATACTGCAGCAATGACCCAAGTTGATGACTGTGAGGTTGATAAGCAAGCATGTGATTTGTTAAATGTATCTGTAGTTGAGTGGTTAGCAGAAATTTCAGATAATATAAATGCTCATTTAATTCATCTTTCTACGGATTTTATTTTTGATGGAATTAAAGGAAATTATAAAGAAACAGATGTGCCAAACCCATTGAGTTATTATGGACTGTCTAAATTGAAATCTGAAGAGGTTTTAATAAACTCTAAAATTGACTACACCATTTTAAGAACTATTTTAGTTTTTGGAAAAGTATATGATATGAGTAGGAGTAATATTGTTCTTTGGGTAAAAAGTATGCTAGAAAAAGGAAAAGAAATTACAATAGTAAATGATCAATATAGGTCACCCACTTATGTTGAAGATTTGGCGTTGGCTTGTAAAATTACTTTGGATAAAAAAGCAAGAGGAATTTATAATATCTCATCAAATGAATTATTAAGCGTTTATGAAATAGTACAACAAATTGCAGATGTATTTCTTTTAGATAAAAAATTAATAAAACCAATTTCTACATCAATTTTAAATCAAACTGCGCCAAGACCAGCCAAAACGGGTTTTGATTTATCAAAGACAAATAGGGTTTTGGAATTCTATCCAGAATCTTTTAAAGAATCTTTGCAAAGATTTAGACAAAGCTTAACATAAAAATTAGTTTTAACGCTTAAAACTTGTTGAAAGCCCAATTTTTTATGATATTGCGCGTCAGTTAACTTAAATCGAACAAACTACGTATTATGAAGAAAAAACTTCTTTCACTGTTGCTTTTAGTATTACCAATTATAACATTTGCAAAAGAAAAGGGATTAGATAAACAAATAGATGAAGCTTTTAAGCCAATATCAGATTTCTTTAGTGAAGTAATATTCTTTACGATACCAATTGCAGGAATAAATGTTCCTTTTGTGTTACTTTTATTAGTTGGTAGTGCATTGTTTTTTACCATTTATTTTAAATTTCCTAATATTTTTCACTTTAAAACGGCAATTAACGTTGTTAGAGGGAAATACGATGAGCTAGACCATGCTTCAGTTAATCCAGAGCTAGCTGTAGATGGAGATATAGCAGATACAATTAAAGATGAAAGTAACGAAGGTGAAGTTACTCACTTCCAAGCATTGGCTACGGCAGTTTCAGGAACAGTAGGGAATGGTAATATAGCCGGAGTTGCATTGGCAATTGCTCTTGGTGGGCCAGGAGCTACCTTTTGGATGGTGGTCTGTGGTTTTCTTGGGATGTCTACAAAGTTTGTTGAATGTACACTGGGAGTTCAGTACAGAGATGTGGGAGAAGATGGGACTGTTTATGGCGGTCCGATGTACTACATTAGTAAAGGGTTAAAAGAGAGAGGTTTTGAAGTATTTGGAAAAATAATGGCTGTAATTTTTGCTATTTTCTGTATTGGTGGATCATTTGGAGGAGGTAATGCTGCTCAATCCAACCAAGCAACTGTTGTTTTGAAAGAGTTAATGGGGCTTGAAAGTACTGGAGCTGGATTTTGGATTGGAGTTATTATGGCGATTGTTGTGGGTATTATAATTATTGGAGGAATTAAAAGAATTGCTTCGGTAACAGAAAAAGTAGTACCATTTATGGCATTATTGTATTTATTAGCATGCCTTTATATTCTAGGAGCGAATTTTTCATTAATAGATGATGCATTTTCTTTAATTTTAAAAGAAGCTTTTAATCCAACGGCTATCGGAGTTGGAGGAGTTATTGGAGTGTTACTGGTAGGGTTTAAAAGAGCTGCGTTTTCAAATGAGGCAGGTGCAGGGTCTGCATCAATCGCACATTCAGCAGTGAAAACTAAATATTCAGCATCTGAAGGTTTAGTTGCATTATTAGAACCATTTATAGATACAGTTGTAATTTGTACTATGACTGCATTGGTAATTATAATCTTTAATTTTGGTGGAGATGCCTCAGGAGCAACAATTTTTCAATACGGAGGAGATGGAGCTGGTGCTGTTTTAATTGATGGAGTTTCATATGAAGGAGCGGGAATTACCTCAAAAGCTTTTGCACAATATATACCTTATTCTAATGTTTTCTTAACATTAGCAGTTGTTTTGTTTGCAGTTTCTACAATGATTTCTTGGTCTNNATGGCTTACAAGTTATTATTCTTATTGTTTGTAATTATTGGAGCTTCAGCAAGTATGAATTCAATTTGGGCATTTTCAGATGCCATGATTTTTGCTATGGTATTCCCTAATATGGTAGGATTGTACTTCTTATTTCCTGTTGTTAAAAAGCAATTAAAACGTTATCTTGAGGCCATAAAAAGCTAAAAAGAAAAAAATGAAAATATTTAAATCCCATTTCTGGTATAATAAAAACCAAAGAAATGGGATTTTTGTTTTATGCACCATAATCTTTACGTTTCAGGTCTTAATTTTTACAGACGTTTTTGCTCAAGATGAAATTATTGAAACTAATAGTCCAGAAATTTTAGCTTTTCAACAGCAAATAGATAGTTTAAGACTAATTCAAATTGAAAATAGAAAACCTAAGATTTATCCATTCAATCCAAATTACATTAATGATTACAGAGGTGAGCAATTAGGGATGTCTTTAGAAGAAATTGATAGGCTTTTAATATTTAGAAAATCTAATAAGTTTATAAATTCAAAAAAAGAATTTCAAAATATAACGAAAGTTTCAGACAGCTTACTCAGTAAAATTTCTCCTTATTTCAAATTTCCGGATTGGGTTACAAAACATAATCAGCAAAAAAATACTAGTCGAAATTTTAATTACAATAAAACTGATAAACCAAGATTTTCTAAACATAAAATAAGCACCACGAATATCAATAAAGCTACTGCAGAAGATTTTAAAAC
>ENA-UZWV01012093-UZWV01012093.1-metagenome-genome-assembly--contig:-Day-3-1m-contig-12093_pt1 | contig 13496 bp, 8 predicted proteins | sample MGYA00260342_ERZ794902 | MGnify/ENA metagenome assembly ERZ794902
CGCCAATCAAAGATTGGCTATTTTGCTTATTTCCCAATACAAAAAGTAATTAATACTCATTTTAAGCAACTTACAATATAAAGGTACAAATAAGGTACAATAATGCTCAAAAAACGCATTCCAGACTATGTCCCTTTTTAATATTAAGTATTCACAAAACGAAAAGCAAAACCTCCTGCAGTAACGTTTCATCATTATAAAAGTAACTCTTTTCAGATAGTTGATATAACACCCCCTCCTATTTCCACCCCTCTAAACAAAACATCACTCTCTAACACTACCGATGCTATACTGCTGTTGGATACCTGAGACTTCTATGATGACCCCACACCCTGACTAAAATTATAACTAAACAGCAAAGTGAAGTATTATTAAATAACGAATCAACCGCCTCAAAACAATCATCAAACAAAGAATTGATTTTTAGTACTATTTTTAATTTTTAAAAAATTTTAATGATTACAGGAGAATTAAAATCACAAGTAGATAAGATCTGGGAAGCCTTTTGGACAGGTGGAATTTCTAACCCGTTATCTGTAATAGAACAGTTTACCTATCTGCTTTTTATAAGGAGATTGGATGAACGTCAGCTTTTGGAAGAGAAGAAAGCCAATACTGTAGGTATACCTATCCAAAATATTATTTTCACACCAGAGCAAAAAGAACTTAGATGGAGCTCTTTTAAAAATAAGGATCCTGAGTCTATGTTTGATGTGTTTACAAAACCTGTGGTTGATAATATGACTGTCTTTGATCATATGAAACAAGTAGGTGATGCTGCAGGAGTCTTTGCTGAGTTTATGAGTAAGGCCACTTTTATCATTTCCACACCAAGGCTATTAGATCAAGTAGTTCAGTTGATTGATAAGATTGACATGAAGGATAGAGATACAAAAGGGGATCTTTATGAATACATGCTTTCTAAGATTGCTTCTGCTGGCACCAACGGACAGTTTAGAACACCAAGACATATCATTAAAATGATGGTAGACATGACCCAGCCTAAAAAGGATGATGTCATTTGTGATCCATCCTCTGGAACAGCTGGTTTTTTAGTAGCTGCTGGGGAATATTTTAGAGACAACCACAAAGATTTATTTTTAGATAAGTCATTTAGAGACCATTTTAATAATGAAATGTTTAATGGGGTAGAGATTGATGATACTATGATCCGTATTGGTGCTATGAACTTACAGCTTCATGGTATAGAAAACCCTAACTTAATAAAGAATGATGCCCTTAGTGAAAGTGCTGGAGATATCAGAAGCAAGTATTCTTTAATCTTAGCCAATCCTCCATTTAAAGGAAGTTTGGATTATGATGCTGTAGAAAATTCTATCTTAAAAACAGTCAAGTCTAAGAAGACAGAACTGCTCTTTCTGGGTCTTATGCTAAGGATGCTTAAAACAGGTGGGAGAGCTGCTGTAATTGTGCCAGACGGAGTCCTGTTTGGAAGCTCTGGTGCACACAAACAAATCCGCAAGGAGCTTATTGAAAAGCACAAGCTTGATGCGGTGATTTCTATGCCAAGTGGGGTGTTTAAACCCTATGCTGGGGTAAGTACTGCAGTGCTGTTCTTCACAAAAACAGGAACAGGTGGCACAGACACCGTTTGGTTCTATGATATGGAAGCAGATGGCTATAGTTTAGATGATAAGCGTAATGAAATTAAAGAAAATGATATTCCTGATTTATTAAACAGATATCACAATCTAGCAGATGGATCTGAGAGAGCCAGAACAGATAAAAGTTTCTTAGTGCCTTTTGATGAAATTAAAGACAATGATTGGGATTTGTCTATAAACAGATACAAGGAGATCATCTATGAAGAGATAGAATATGCTGCTCCAACAGAGATTATAAAGGATATTGAAACATTAGATCAAGAAAGAAACCAAGCTTTAGCGGCTTTAAAAGATATGTTGGGATGATTTCTGAAAAAAAAATTGGAGATGTTTTTAAGGTAACTTCTGGTGGAACTCCTAGCAGAAAGAAACAAGAATATTATAAAAATGGAACCATCCCTTGGATCAAGACAGGAGATTTAAAAGGGAAATATGCCAATGAGCCAAAAGAATACATTACTGAACTTGCATTAGCTAATTCTAGTGCAAAAATTTTCCCAAAGAACACTGTATTGTTAGCTATGTATGGGGCTACAATAGGAGCCTGTTCTATTTTAAAGATTGCAGCTGCTACAAACCAAGCATGTGGAGCAATATTACCATCTGAAAAATGTGACCATGTTTATCTTTATTATTATTTGAAATCTATAAATAAAGAATTAATAAGTAAGGGTGTAGGAGGAGCACAACCTAATATTTCTGGAGGTATAATTAAGAGTACTAAAATTCCACTTCCCCCACTAGACCAGCAAAAAAAGATAGCAGCTATTTTAGATGCAGCAGATGCCTACAGGCAAAAAACAAAAGCACTCAATGAAAAGTATGATGAGCTCACCCAGAGTTTATTTCTGGATATGTTTGGGGATCCTGTTAGCAATCCAAAGGGATGGGAGCCTTCTAAACTTGGATTAATTGTGGAGAATAAAGACTCTAAAAGAAAGCCTGTAAAATCAAGTGATAGAGAAAACATGGATGGAGATTACCCTTACTATGGAGCCTCCGGAATCATTGATTATATTAACTGGTTTACCCATGAAGGTGATAATTTACTTATTGGAGAAGATGGTGCTAATTTATTAGCTAGGAGTAAACCAATTGCTTTTATAGCTAAAGGTCAATATTGGGTAAATAATCATGCGCATGTTTTGGGCTTTAATGGTAAAGCTTTGTTAGTATTTATTGAGTTTTTCATTAATCTGATTGATCTTTCTAATTATGTAACTGGATCTGCTCAGCCTAAGTTAAACAGAAAAAACATGGATCAAATTAAAATATTCTGTCCTCCCATTGAGCTTCAAAATCAATTTGCAGAAAGAGTTCAAGCTATAGAAGCACAAAAAGCACAAGTGCAGGCTAGTTTAGCCCAAGCAGAAGATTTGTTTAACAGCCTTTTACAAAGGGCATTTAAAGGGGAATTGACTGCCAACACTTCACCAGCCATCGATACATTTTAAATTATGAGCAATTTTTCCTTTTTAAAAACCGAATTTTCAAAGCTTTACAAGTCCGCTTATTTGGCAGAGCAGCGCATACGCACCGAGCCTGTAACGGCGGGGTTCCACGCGCGTTTGGCACTTGAAATGACGGTCAAGGAAATCTACCACCTCGAAAATTTGGACTGGCCCCACGACACGGGTTTGTATTCTCTGATGACCCAAGAAGATTTCAGGGCCTTGGTAGATCCGAGGCATTACGAGGGTGTCATGGGCTATACCCGAAGAATTGGAAACGATGCGGCCCACAAAGGCAAGGTGTCCACTGAAAATGCGCTCAGAGCTGTCAAGTATTTGTACGGATTTGTCAAGTGGTTTGCCTATACCTATTCCGATACCCTTCTAGAACTTCCCGGTGCCTTTGACGAGCAGGTTCTGCCCAAAATCGGGGACCGGGAACGCAAACTCAAGGAAATTCAGCAAGAAAACAAAAAAGCACAGGAACGCCTTGAAGCGGAAAAAGAAGCCTTGATCCGCGAATTGAAAGCCGTCAAAGAGGCGGCCAAAGAAAACCAGCACACCTTTGATGCCTACCAAAAACAGCTGCAGGAACAAGCCGAAAAAATTGCCCATCAAAAAGCCACACGTCAAAACAAGCCCCCTTGTGAATACAACGAGGCAGAAACGCGTACGCACATCATCGACGTGAGTTTGGCAGAGGCCGGATGGACCCATTTGCGCGAAGGCGTGGAGTTGGAGTATCCGGTCAAAGGCATGCCCAAAACCCCGGACAATCCCATGGGCAATGGTTTTGCAGATTACGTGCTTTGGGACGACGAGGGCAAGCCCTTGGCTATTATAGAGGCCAAAAGCGTTCAAAAAGCCGCTGACAACGGCCGGCACCAAGCAAAGCTATATGCCGATTGCCTGGAACAGATGCACCAACAACGTCCGATTATTTTTTATTCCAACGGTTACGAAACTTATCTTTGGGACGATGTCTTTTATGCAGCACCCCGACGTTTGTATGGGTTTTTGACCAAAGAAGAACTCCTTTATAAAATTCAACAGCGGACGGAGCGCAAAGACATACGCATTGCAAAAGTGAATGAAAACATTGCAGGACGGCATTACCAAAAACAGGCCATCAAGCAAATTGCTGAAAGTTGGCTGGTTTCCGATGCTTCTGAAAAAGGTTTTCGGGGCAGTGGGAGAAAATCCCTTTTGGTCATGGCCACCGGATCCGGAAAAACCCGAACGGCAGCGGCTTTGGTCTCGGTATTGATGAAAAATGGCTGGGCAAAAAAAGTACTGTTTTTGGCAGATAGAAATGCGCTGGTGACCCAAGCCAAGCGCAGTTTTGGCGAACATTTGAAACAATACACTTCCATTGATCTGACCCAAGACAAGGAAGCGGCAAACACGCGTTTGGTTTTTTCTACCTATCCCACCATGATGAACCGAATTGATGCCTTTCAAAACGGCGAGCGGCTTTATGGGGTAGGGCATTTTGACCTCATCATTGTGGACGAAGCCCACCGATCTGTATACAACAAATACCAGGCGATTTTTGATTATTTTGACGCCCTGCTGGTGGGACTCACAGCAACGCCCAAGAAAAACATCGACGCCAATACCTACGAAGTGTTTCAGCGCGAAGACGAAAACCCTACCTATGCTTTTGAGTTGGCGGATGCGGTGAAAGGGAAGTATTTGGTGCCTTATCACAGCATCGATGTAACCACCGAATTCATTCGAGAAGGCATTCGTTACAGCCAACTGAAAGCCAAAGAGAAAAAGGCCTACGAAGCGACTTTTGAAGACGCTGTTACAGGTGATTTTCCGGACCAGATCAGCTCCAGCGAATTGAACAAAAAACTATTCAACAAAGACACGGTTTTTAAGGTTCTTGATCAATTGATGGAGAAAGGACAAAAGGTAGAGCAGGGAGACAAACTCGGGAAAACCATTGTTTTTGCGGCCAACCAAAAACACGCCCTTTTTATTTTGGAATGTTTTCAAGAACGCTATCCAGATTGCGATTCCGATTTTGCCAAGGTCGTGCACCACGGAGTTTCGCACAGCCAATCCATCATTGATGATTTTTGCCTGCAAGACAGGGATGTGTTTCCGCAATTGGTGATTTCTGTAGACATGATGGATACAGGTATCGATGCGCCGCGTGTGGTGAATTTGGTCTTTTTTAAAATCGTGCGCTCCTATGCCAAGTTTTGGCAAATGATCGGACGCGGAACGCGTTTGTGTCCGCATCTTTTCGGTCCAGGTCAGCACAAAAAAGACTTTTATATTTTTGATGCCTGTGACAATTTTGCTTTTTTTGAAGAGAATCCGAGAGGACTCGAGGCTGCTCCAGCGCCCAAGTTGTCACAATTGCTATTTGAGGCACGTTTGGAGCTTGCCATCCTTCTGGAGCAACGTCCTACCGAAGCCCATCTGGCAATGTCTAAAAAATTGTTGGATCATCTGCACCGCCAAATTCAACAGTTGAACACAAAGCGTTTTGATGTGCAAATGCAACTCAGAGCTGTCCAAGCTTTTGAAGACCGTGCTGTGTGGAACGGATTGAACAGCGACCAGGTACACCTGCTCAAAAGCAAGTTGGCCTCGCTGCCACCTCCCGAAAAAACAGACGAGATTACCCGGCGATTTGACCTCCTTGTCTTGCGCATGCAGCTGTACAATTTGACTTCAGACGGAAAGGAGCGCAAGTGTGCCGACAATTTGATGGGCATCGCCGAACGATTGAAAACCAAATACGCGATCAAAGAAGTGAGTCGCCGAAAAGAGCTAATCGAACACATGAGTTTGCCGGCATGTTACAAAGGCATCAGTCAACAAAAATTAGATGAAATCCGTACCGAGATCAGGGATTTGATGGTCTACTTGAAAGAAAACACGACCGCTGCTGTTTATTTTACCGATTTTGAAGACGACCTGGTGGGTGATGCACAGGTTAGGGAAGGAGTCATTCCATACAACACCACTTCTGAGGGGTATAAAAAAAGAGTGGAAAGCATTGTGATGGAAAACAAGCACCATTTAACGATCCGAAAAATCCAAAATAACCTTCCGATTGTTGAGTCGGAAATCAAAGGTTTGGAAGCGCTTCTGTTTTCGGAAGAAACGGGTCAAACCAGAGCTGCTTTTAAGGAGACCTATGGCGACCAACCTCTGGGCAAATTCATTCGTTCCATTGTGGGCATTACCATGGAGGCCGCCCAAAAGTCGTTTGCGTCTTTTTTACAAGATGATTCACTCTCGGCCAATCAGATCAAATTTGTAGAAACCATCATTCGTTATTTGGAAAAAAACGGCACCATTGATCCGCGAATGTTGAGCAAAGCTCCTTTTGATGACGTGCACAGCGATGGCATTCACGGAGTTTTTTCGGAACAAAAACACAAAAGAGCCGTAATTTCTATTGTTCAAAGCATCAACGAAAATGCAGCGGTGGGATAATGCTTTTAAAAAGCAAGAAACAAAACCTCCGAAACAAAAAAGATGAAAACCTGTTTGGTTTTCATCTTTTTTTTATTCCATTTTTAAAGGTGTTGGCAACACATAGACTCGGTTTAGAATTTCTTTTGCCATTCTTCGAAAGTGTTTTGATGTCACATCCGATCAAACCAAAGATTGAAAGAGGTCATTTGTGGGGTCGTCTGTCGGTTTTATGATTGTGTTGGATTTTTTTTTAGAATGCAGATAAGATGCACTAGTTGACAGTATTCTTGCAATTGAACCCCCTAAAATTATTCAATTGCCGGTCAATAAAAATGCATTGATACGTTACCATGCGCTCGACAAATGTTTTTCCAATCCTGGGAGAAACTATTTCATTGAAGATCTCTTGGAGGCATGTAATGAGGCCATTTTTACGCACAATCAAAACACCTCAGGAATTCAGCGAAGACAACTTTTTGAAGACATCAAATTTATGGAAAGCTCCAATGGTTGGGAAATACCCTTGAAAAGAACAAAGTTGGGTAAAAGGGTCTATTACCGTTATTCCGATGCAAAATTTTCCATTAACAATTACCCCATTAGTATTTCAGGATTTGACAAGATCAAAGAGGCCATGGAAGTCTTCAAACGAATCAAGGGCATCCCGGAATTTTATTGGATTCGAAAGTTGTTTCTCAAACTGGAAGAGTCTATTGTTTTGCAAAAAGAAGAGTATCATGGAATTTCTTTTGATTCCAATGAATCATTGAAAAGACTCGATTTTATCGGTGATATTTTTCAAAACATTCTCGAAAAAAAGGTGTTGTGTATTTCTTTTCAAACACATCAGATTGGCGTGTCAGAAGAAATAACGATACATCCTTATTATTTGAAACAATTTAAAAACCGTTGGTTTTTAATGGGGTACAAATCGTCGGACGACGCGCTTTTTCATTTGGATCTCAGCAGTATTCAATCCATCAAAACAGTCAATGTTCCCTACATCTCATCAAAGATAGACATTGAAGCCTATTATAAAAATGTGTATGGAATCACCATTCCAAGTAAATCACGCGTGACAAAAGTAGTTTTGAAAGCATCTTCAAATGTAAGTTCACAGTTTCTTTTGACACCGATGCACCCTTCTCAAAAAATTATTTCTGATTCGGAGCAAGGGCTCGTATTTTCGTTAGAACTTATTCCCAATGAAGAATTAGAACAAGAAATTCTGTCGTATGGAGAGCATTTGATTTTGTTGGAGCCAGAAAATTTTCGCTACAAATTGCGAGACCGTTTGCTCAAATCCATGGAGTATTACGATGATAATCAGGGTGTTGAAGTTTTTATTTCCGCAAAAAGAAATCACTGATGTTTTTTGATGGGTTCTTTACGGTGCTTTTGTGCTCGTGTAGCCCTTTGCATAGGCGTTTGGAAGTGCCTTTTTTAGTGCAGGGCCTGCTGTTTTTCCCTGTTCCGTTTTTTGGTAACAATTCTTAAAATCCGAGTGTATTGAATGCATTTTAAAATGTATCTTTACCAGAAACATCCGATGCCCCTTACAAAAAACGCCCTAATTCGTTACCAAGCTTTGGACCGTTGCTTTTCCAATACGGCACGAAAATTTTACATTGACGATCTCTTAGAATATTGCAATACGGCTCTTTTCAATTACGATGCTGCTCTCGACGGCATTCGTAAGCGACAACTTTTTGACGATATCAAATTCATGGAAAGTGCGCACGGTTGGAGTATTCCTCTGGAGCGTGTCAAAGATGGTAAAAAAATGTTTTATCGCTATGCGGACCCCTCTTTTTCCATCAGCAATGAACCGATCAATGTGCTAGAAGCAGAGCAAATCAAAGCAGCCTTGCTCGTTTTTCAGCGAATCAAAGGACTTCCTCAGTTCAAATGGATGCACGCTTTGGTATTGAAACTAGAAAAAGAATTTCAACTTCAAAGAACGAACAGCGCGTTTATTTCTTTTGATAACAATGAATACTTAAAAGGAATAGAATATTTAGGGGCCTTGTTCAACGCGATCTTGTACAAGCGGGTGCTTAAAATTAAATACCAGTCTTTTCGCAGTATTGAAACGAAAACCTTACAAGTTACTCCTTACTATTTAAAGCAATTCAACAACCGTTGGTTTTTGTTTGGAAAAAGTCCTGAATTTACTACTTTGACCAACCTTGCTTTGGATCGCATTATTTCTTTGGAGGAAACAGCCCTCACGTACGAGGAAACAGCCCTCAATTTTGAGGAGTATTTTGAGGATGTGGTGGGTGTAACGGTTCCGGAAGCAGCGGAATTAATACAAATAAAACTGCGTGTTTCAGATGCATTGGCACCTTACATCCGGACCAAGCCCATTCACGGATCTCAAAAAGAGTTGTCCCATGTTTCTGGAGAAAACATCTTCGCAATAGAAGTGTTGCCCAATTACGAATTGGAGAAGCTTTTGCTGGCATTGGGTGAGGATATTGAAATCGTGGAGCCCGCGCTATTTCGTGAGAATTTCAAGCGACGAGTGGCGGCCTTGTATCGCTTGTATCATTGATCCGTATTTGTACAGCTTTTATAAGTGTCCTCTGTGTTAAATTCAGCGGAATTTTTTTCTTTTTCAAATCTTTTTTACCAGTTGTAAAATACTGTATTTCAAGTGTTTTGTTTTTGCCCTGTGCATGCGCTCATTTGTGCATTTTTTTTTTTTTACAGTGCACAATGAGTGCATTGATGTCAAGTAATTTTGCCCATATTCTTGGTTTCTTTCGCTGTCTTTGATCAGTGTATCAAACAAGGCAAAACGAAATCAGAACGATAGGTCACCATTCTAAGTAAGTTGCAATAGTTGTGACTGAAGAGGGCGGAGCCGTGAAAAAGAAAAATGAAAAGTACCCTACTCCCTATATCGGACACCAAAAAATGGCGTGCCATTTATACCAAGTCTAGAACAGAAAAGAAAGTTTTAGATCGCTTGAAACAGCTTGGTTATGAAGCTTTCTTGCCGATGAAAACCGAACTTCGACAATGGTCAGATCGGAAGAAGAAGGTACGCATACCCCTCATCAAATCCTATGTTTTTATCAAAGTTTCTCAAAAGGAGTTGAGCGATGTGCTCGGCATTCCAGGTGTTGTTGCTGTGCTAAAATATTTGGGAAACCCCGCTTTGATTCAAGACCATGAAATCGAGTATTTAAAAATTGCTTGCAATGGCAATGATGTCCATGTGGTACATCAGAATCTGGATTTGTCAAAAGGAACACTGGTACGTGTTGTCAAAGGTGCTTTTCAAGGCATGGTTGCTACATTTCTTGAGGAGAGAGGAAAGCATCGTGTTTTGCTTCATATCAATGCATTGAACCAATCGATTGAGTTGACTGTTCCGCGAAATCATTTGGAAGTTTGTCAAAGTGAAACAAAAGCGTTGGCTACTTAAAATGTTCACCTGTAAAATAAAAGCCATGGAATTTCTAAAGAAAACTTCAAAAGTCCTCCTCGTCTTTTTGGTGGCCAGTGCACTGCTTGTCATCGTTGGAGCGTTGCTGCTCGCTTAAAAAATGTATGAGAAAATCCAGTTCCATGCGGATGTTGTTGGAAAAAATATTTTTTCGAATGTTCAATAATAAATGAGATTAATGTTATCTGAAATTACGTCCAATTTTATGCTAATGTCCTTGCTTTCGGTAATCTATTCCTTTGTATTGGTCTATTACCTAGTACCCAAAATTGCAGGGGTTATCGTTCAACGGAAGTTGAACGATGAGCCTGGTCATCGAAGCTCACATACTACTGCAACGCCAACTATGGCGGGCGTTTCTTTTTTTGTGGTTTTGATTCTTACAGTTTTTTTTACCCAACAATTTGATCAGGAACAAGTAGGTGTGTCTTTGATTGCGAGCACGACACTTATTTTTATTTCCGGTTTGAAAGACGATTTGGTAGGAATTTCTCCGAGGGCAAAATTATTTATCCAGTTTTGTGCCACATTGTTTTTGTTTTACCACAGCGGATGGCAAGAACCTTCTTTACACGGCCTATTTGGCATTCATGCGATTCCTGTCGTACCGTATTACGCTTTGCTGATGATCTTGGTATTGACGATTGTCAATGCTTACAATTTGATCGATGGGGTAGATGGCTTGGCGGCAACCATTGGAATGGTTGTCTTTAGTATTTTTTCTGTGATATTTTGGGCTGTGGGTATGTCCTTTTATTTTTTGCTCTGTTTGAGTTTTGTCGGCATGTTATTGGCCTACATATATTATAATTTTTCCTCGACAAAAAAAATATTCATGGGAGATACAGGCTCCCTTTTGATTGGGTTTTGTATCGCATTTATGGCCTTGAAATTCCTCTCTTTTTCCCCTGACGAGTCCCATCATTTTCGCTTCGAAATGGAAAACAAAATTTTTGTACTGGCGGCCATTTTGTGCATTCCATTGATAGACACTTTTCGGGTAATCGGTGTCCGTTTGTTGGCGAAGAAAAGTCCCTTTTTTCCGGATCGAAACCACATGCACCACGTTTTGATTGACAAAGGTTTGTCCCATTTGAAAACGACGCTGATCTTGGGGTTTGTAAATTTCAAAGTGGTGATACTGACGCTTTGGTGTGCCTCGATGTTTAACAGTGTGATCATGTTGCTTTTGACAATCCTTGTTTTCGCTGTTTTTTTGGGGATGACTGCCTTTTTAAAAAAAACCATTGCAAATCGTTCGTAGGACGAGATAAAAATAATAAAATACAATACAATATTCATGTTAAATACAAAGAAGGTGCGTAAAACGTTAATTACCTGTTGTGCATTGTTGAGTCTATGCACAGCACAATCACAAAGTGAGCAAGACATTATCGCTGAGGCAAACCGTCTGGAAGTTGATTCTAGACAAGCTGCTATGAATGCTTTGTCAAGCAAAGGAATAAGTGAATTTCAAGCCAGAGAGATGGCTCAGATGAGAGGTATAGATTTTGATAGTTTTTTGAATGGTTACTTAAAATCGAGATCCAGTGAAGCTGATCGGGAGTCTGAATTGACCAAGGAAAGCAATGTCATCACTGAGTTGAATGTAGTTCCGTTGGACTTTATTGTTGCAGACAGGACAAAGGAAGTTCGAGTTGAGAAAGTCGCAACGGATTTTTTCGGATATGCTATATTTGAGAACAACCCATTTGGACAAAAAGAATATTTGTTGGGGAATATTGACGAGGGTTATATTTTGGCCCCTGGTGATGAGCTTCGAATTACTGTTTTTGGTGACAACAATCTAGAGTTTGTTTCTAAAATAGATTTGAATGGGAATATTTCGTTTCCAAATATGGGGGTTTTTTTTGCTGCTGGGAACTCTTTTGCGACACTTAAAAAACGGATGAAATTATTTTTAGGCAAATATTACAGCGGATTGTTGTCTGAACCTTCACGTACTTTTTTGGATGTGTCTTTAACCCAAATAAGACCGGTAAAAGTAACTGTTTTGGGGAATGTAAACGCTCCAGGGCCCCATCTTGTAAGCGGTTTGGCAACCGTGCTAAATGCATTGTATGCCTCGGGAGGAGTGGATACTTCAGGAACTTTAAGAGACATCAAAGTTTATCGAAACAACACCTTGATAAAATCGATTGACTTATACGATTACATCACCCAAGGAAATTTAGACCAAGACATTCGATTGTCCAACAATGACATTATTTTTGTGGGGCCGAGATTGTCGGATATTTCTTTATCCGGGCAAGTAAAGAAAGAAGCAATTTATGAGCTAAAAAATACAGAATCACTCAGAAATTTGTTCGATTACGCTGGAGGTCTTCCCGCAGGTGCTTCGATAAAAAACATCAATATTTCTAGAATCACACCTTTTCAAGAGCGCTCACAGCAATTGGTTTTTGATCGTTTTTTAACCACGGTGAATTATGAGAGTATTCTCAAGGATGGACAAAAAGATTTTCAGTTGGAAGATGGTGATCGCGTTACGGTACAAGGAATTTTATCTGAGCAAACGAATGCTGTCGTTGTTCAGGGGAATGTAAATGCTCCAGGGGCTTATGCCTTGGATGTTTTCAGCGATTTAAAAGACCTGATTGTAAAAGGTGCCAATGGTTTGTCGAAAAATACTTACATGAGAAAAATAGACATTCAAAGTGTGGATAAAAAAGGAAATTTATCATTTAAAACTTTTGATTTATCAAGCGTTTTAAATGAAGAATTACAAGTAACTCTAAAAGAAAACGATACGGTCAAAATTTATTCTTTGGAAGAGGTTGAAGGTGTCAAAACGGTTCGTATTTCTGGTTTTGGAACGAAACCCAAGACAATTTTTTGGAGCAAAAATCTCTCCATATTTGATTTGATTTTTCAAACGGTTTCTTATGAAGAATTGGATTTTCAAGCACAGGTGCTTGCGAGTCGTTTGGATGTAAAAAGATATGATGAATCAACAGGAATGTATAATATATTACAGTACAAGATCGACAACCTTGAGGAGTTGATAGCAACGTGCCTAAGACCCAAAGATGAGGTAGTGTTGTATACAAAATCGGTAACCCAAGACCTCGAGCCCACATTCAAAGTTTTGGGTTCGGTTGTCAATCCAGGTGAATTTTCTTTGGGTAATAATATGTATGTTGAGGATGCGATTCTCATGGCAGAGGGTTTTACAGAGTCAGCAGAAAAAAAAGTTGTTCACATAAATCGTTTGGACAGGTCTGTAGAGAAAGGAACGTATTCCAAAATGCAAACCTATCAGATTGATACGGATTACCTGCTTGGTTTGCATAAGAAACCCAAGAATCCCTTGGTGTTAAGAAATCACGATGTCATTTCGGTTTTTGCTCCTCTAAGAGCCTTGGATGTGCCGGTGGTCAATGTTCAAGGAGAAGTGAAATTCCCACAAAATGTGGTACTTGAAAATGACAATATTTCACTCAAAGAACTTGTCGATGTGGCAGGCGGATTGACAAAAAATTCCCATTTGGAAAGTTC